>Ga0315533_1000073_pt1 | contig 97080 bp, 96 predicted proteins | sample SalMarSW160130MG_FD_203081 | JGI IMG/M metagenome (GOLD analysis project Ga0315533, IMG submission 203081) | Salt marsh sediment microbial communities from the Plum Island Ecosystem LTER, Massachusetts, United States - Salt Marsh Sediment SW1601-30 ...
GTTCTAAGTGCCTTTGTAGAATATTTAGTCGAAGGGAAAATAGGTGCTACAATAGGGAGGCGACAAATGAAAGCTAAAATAGCCAAACTAAAAGACCACTTTATTCTCTGCGGCTATGGCAGAGTCGGGGAAGAGATTGCCCATACCTTTAGTGAGGAAGGCGTCCCCTTTGTGATTGTTGATAGCCGCCCGGAAAAAATCGCCCTGGCTGAAGAGCAGGGCTATCTTTGCTTGCCTGGCGATGCTACCAGTGATAAATTACTAATTGAGGCTGGCATTGAGCGCGCCAGGGGGCTGGTAGCGTCAGTGGGCAGTGATGTTGATAATACCTATATTACCCTATCGGCTCGGGGACTGCGCCCAGACCTATTTATTGAGGCTCGGGCTAGTAGCGAGGAGACCGAGACAAAGCTAAAGAGGGCTGGGGCTGACCGGGTGGTGTCGCCCAATAGCATTGGCGCCCGGCGTATGGCTATGCTAGCCCTGCGCCCAACGGTGGTTGATTTTATTGACACGGTAACCTATGGTAGGGGGCGAGAGCTGGAGATGGAGAATGTAGCCATAGGCAGCGACTCACCATTGGTCAGTCAAACTGTAGAGGCAATCCGCCATCAAAGCAAAGCTGCTATCCTGGCAATAAGTAAGAAGGGTGGCAAACCCTCGGCTAACCCACCCAGTGACAGAGTTATTGAAGCCGGAGACCGCCTAATCGTCATCGGCACCAAGGAGCAGCTAAAGGCTTTGGAATGCCTTTGCCAAGGAGGTCAAACCAAATGAGTAAGACCAAGGTAGGTATTATCAATGTTACCGGTTATGCCGGTGTTGAGCTAGCCAGGCTACTGTACCTGCATCCAGAGGTAGAGCTGGCTTCAGTTACCGGGCGGAGTGCTGCCGGGAAGAGGTTGGGCGAGGTTTTCCCCCACCTAGCTAGTATAGACCTGACTATTAAAGCTGAGTTGGGGGAGGTGGAGCTAGTTTTCTCAGCTATGCCCCATAAGGAGAGTGCTAAACAGGTCATACCACTGCTCAACCACGGCACTAAGGTAGTGGACATCAGCGCCGATTTCAGGCTGAAGGATGCTACCGAATACCTGCGCTGGTATGGTTTTACCCACCCCGCCCCACAACTACTTAAGCAAGCAGTATATGGTCTAACCGAGCTATACCGGTCTCAGGTTGTTTCGGCTCAACTGGTAGCTAATCCCGGTTGTTACCCCACCGGGGCAATTCTAGCTCTAGCCCCGGCGGTCAAGGCGGGGCTAATTGAGCCTGACATTATTATTGATAGCAAATCGGGGGTGTCTGGAGCCGGCAGAACCCTCAGCCAGCAAACCCACTTTCCCGAAGCCAATGAAGATGCTACCGCCTACGCCTTAGACGGGCACCGGCACCTGCCTGAGATTATTCAAGAACTAAAGCTGCTTTGTCCCCAAGACTCGCTGTCAATAACCTTTGTCCCCCACCTAATACCGATGACCAGAGGGATATTAACTACCGGCTACGCCCGCCTAGCCTCGGATAAACTGTCGGCTGACCAAAAAGGCAGGGAGAAACTATTTCAGCTCTATCGCGACTTCTATAAAGACGAACCCTTTGTCAAGGTAGTTGAATTGCCCCCCCACACCAAGCACACCTGGGGAAACAACCTCTGTCTCATTCACCCCACCATTGACACCAGGACGGGGAGGCTGGTGGTTATTAGCGCCACTGACAACCTGGTTAAAGGGGCGGCGGGGCAAGCCATCCAGAATATGAACCTTATGCTGGGCATCCCAGAAGTAACCGGGCTTCAAGCACTGACTATTTATCCTTGATACATATAGTCATGTTGTTCCTGGATAATCAATAGTTAGCACTCCCATCTAAAGTACGAGTTATGATCGATAAAAACGAGATAGAGTCCAAAGCAAGCGAATTTGAGATTCACACCTCAGATATCCAGAGAGACTATATCTCTGGGTGGGTATTGGCTGGCATATACACTAAGACCTCCTTACAGGATAGCTTAGTGCTAAAGGGAGGGAATTGCCTGCGCAAAGCGTACTTTGAACACACGCGGTTCTCAAGGGACTTGGACTTCTCGACACCCGGAGCACTCCACGAAGATGTCATTGGAAGGGAGCTAAATGGCGTTTGTGATTTTGTGCAAGCCAGTACAGGTGTGATATTCGAGAAAGAAAGAACTGTTGTTGCCGAAAAGCGGGGAGCCGATCCTGACAAAAAGATGTATCAGGCGCGGCTCTATTTCAAGGATTTCTATGGCAACTCTGATAACATCACTATCAGTATTCGCTTGGACGTCAAGCAGTTTGACAGAATCTTTCTCCCTGTCCAACGACGGAACCTAATTCACCCATATTCCGATTATTCAGACTGCTGCGTGCCGCTCAATTGCCTCAAGCTTGAAGAGATTCTTGCTGGGAAACTCAAATGCCTTCTGCAACGTAGACACTCAGCAGATCTTTACGACTTCGTGTACTCGGTTTTCCTGAATCCAGCCATCGACTTGAACAGACGAGAAATAGTAAGCACCTTTCTGAAGATGACCATTTTTGAGCCAAGCCCGGGGACTGTGAGAGGATTGCTCTTAGACTTGCCGTTCCAGACCATCAAGGCACTCTGGTACCAGTACCTCGTAATTCCAGCAAAGGGCTCGATCGATTTCGACAGGGCTGTCGAATCCTTCAAGAATACTGTTGATGAGATGTTCGGGTCACTTCCAGTAGGAAGACAGCACCTCGCATACTTTCCGTCTCATTTCAGGAATCCCATCATGGAAGCTGGTCACGGCATGACTCTACTCACGATTGTATATGACGGGGTCAAGAGACTGGTTGAGCCCTATAGCCTGACATACAAAACGAGGAAAGACGGAGTCAGTCGGGAGTACCTGTATGTTCATGATTTAACTGGTGGCCGAAACTCGGGGCCTGGTATTAAGGCTTTCGTTCATCCAAAAATACAAAGCCTCGAGAACACCGATACCAAATTCGAACCGCGCCACGAAATGGAGTTGTCAAAGGCGGGTGATATCCCTCAGTCTCCATACTTCGCTCGTCCTTCGACGCGTTCTGCATTTGACTTTTCGCTGAGGGGCCTGGGTAGGCGTAGATCCTCGCCTCGCTCACTGTATCAACAGACATATATGATTCATTGCCCATACTGCGGTAAGCAATTCCGAAGAACGAAATATGACACCAAGCTGAATCCCCACAAAGACCGCTATGGCAATAGATGCTTGGGTACCATCGGCTACATAGTATGAACGGGGAGTGCTAACAAGTCACTGCGGAGGTCGGCTAGGTGCTGAATAGCGTCTTCCTCAAAAACCATTCAGGATTAAGTGCTAAGGCCTTTCTGGCTCAGCACCCTTGATTTGAATGTAGTCATGCATTGTGCCGCTGGCTCCCCTGAGCTTGAGGCAGTCAACAATACCCTTATATTTGCCGCCTAACAGCCCCTCCCCGATGATGTATGCCCCTTCGGCAGCTTCCTTGGCGACTTTAGCCTGTCTTCCCACCTTTCGCACCTTACCGAATTGAGACAGCTTAGCCGCCAGTGTCTCGGCAATCTCAGGGATTCCGGAGAGCCGGCCTGAAAGCAAAATCTCTCTTGGTCTCGCCACCGCCACCATCATCGCCGCCACCCCTTTGACGATACTTTCCACGAGCATATTCCAGGAGTCCGCATATTTGTGGTGCTCCTTAGCCAGCTCCTCAGGGGTTAAATCGTCCTTGCCGCTGACATCTTTAGCCCCGCCGCTGAAGAGCACTATCCCCGGGAACTTCCCCAGACGCACCGCCAGTTCAGAATCCATACTCCCCAGGGTGATGAAACCGGGTCCGCCCGATGTCCCCCCCAGACCATCAACAATCTTCCCACCGTCAACACCGATGACAGCATTAAAAGCATAACCTATCTCGACCAGGATAAACGAGGTCTGATTGTAGTCTATGCCGTAAAGCTCTGCCTGGTCTCTAATGGCCAGGGCGACACAGCATACTTTATCCGCGGTGCCCATATCCATCTTGTTGGCTTTCCGATAAAGGGGCACGGTGGGGAGGTGAATGACCCCGGGGGTGAAATAGACCGGGAAGCCTTTAGACTGCATCAGCCGGATAACCATCCTGATGCCATCATATAACGGAATACTCTTATCATCAGGCACCATCAGGGTTAGTTCCCTTTCAGTTATATCCTTGATAGGGGTTACCGGCAGGCCATAACCGGAGGGACCGACTATCATATCCAGCGGGAAGACACTGCTAACCGTATCCACGAGCACATTGGGGTTTTGGGCGACCTCAGGCACAGGCACGGAAGTATCCAGGATAATCTTTTCCCCGTCCCGACCAAAGAAGTCAAAACTCCCGGTCCCGGGGTCAATACCTATAATTCTCATCTATTCTCCTCCTTGACGGCTAATTTAAGGCATAAAGGGCAAACGGGGTCGGAGGCAAACCAGTCCCCGGTGAGGACAAAGGTTCGGGAGCGACACCCTTTACAGTCTTCCAGATACTGGCAAGTTCGACAATATCCGGTTCTGGTTTTTGAGTCTTTAATCTGCTGAACAAGGGGGGAGGCAAGCATATCATCCCAGATTTCACCCAGTGGTTTATCATTGACATTACCGACGGTCATCGGGGGAAAGCTACAAGGTTTCACCCCGCCATTGGTCTCAATGAAAAGGTATTCGCCAAAAACACAGGCTGAAGTAGAGGAAACCACAATTCCGGTACCGACCGCCGGCTGGTGAGCCAGAAGCCCCCATTCCCTTACCGCCGGCCAGAAGAATGGCTCATCAAAGAAAAACTCCACCCCTGTTTCCTCAGCCGCCTGGCAAGCCAGCTTGATGGCTTGCCTATACTCCTCAGGGGTGAGGAGCTTGTCGAGAAAGCCCGGGCACGGCTTGAGCCCGATAATGGTTACCATTTTTACTCCCACTGATGCCGCTAAGTCAAAGAGTCCTGGTATTTCCCGGTAATTCATTTTGAGAAGGGTGGTATTTATCGCCTCCAGAAGACCCTCTCGGGCATAGGTGCGAGCCGACTGAACCACCCGGTCAAAATCAGCCCCATTCCTTATCGCCTCATAGGTTGCCTTGGTTGCCCCGTCAATACTTACCATCACCTTTACCCCTAGCTGCTTAAGGCTATCAATTATCTGGGGGCTTATCAGCATGCCGTTGGTAATCAGGTGAACCTCAAGCTGTCTTTGCTGCATTAAGCCTAATAGCTCAAACAGGTCGGGGCGGAGGAGTGGCTCTCCGCCTTCAACGATGACCCAACCAGGTCTCAGCTCGGCTATCTCATCAATAAGCCTTTTAGCTCTATCGGTGGAGAGTTCTCCTTTAGGGAAGCCGCGACAGTGCTTACAACTCAGATTGCATTTGGATGTTATTGCCCAGTCTATAAAGTAGGGGGATTTACTTTCGCCCAATAAATAAACTCCTCAGATTTTTACTCTGCCAGCCAAAAGGCAGTATAGCTGATGCCGGGAGCTAAAATCAAGCTAGCTCAAGAGAGATTTTTAGAAACCTATCCTCGCCAGAGGCGACTCTGTCGACCCCTGGCCCCCTTCCCTTATTAATTTGTTAAGGGAAGGGGGAGTGTAGGTAAGAGAGGGGCAAAGCCCCTCTCTTAAATCTCTTCCCCCTCTCCTTTTAAGGAGAGGGGGATAAAGCGGGTTCCCTGAAAAATCAAAGATTTTTTAGGGTGCATAAAGGGGGTGAGGTCAATAAACAATCTGCTCAAGATATTGTCTACTGACTCTGCCCCTGTTATGCTTGACTATAGGATGAGAGGGTCAGCCAGCGACATCAACACCGGCGCCAGTCCTAAGGAGTTTGGGCGGTTTGACTATGTCAAGATTACCATCTTCGGCCTGGCCATGACGGCCCTGTGGAGCAGCCTGCACAGCATTATTCTGCCCCTGCGGATAGCCGACTTCATTCCTGTGGGCAAGCAGGCTACCTACCTCACTCTGCTTACCGTTCCCGGCTTACTCCTGGCTATAGCTACCCAACCGATAGCCGGGGCATTTAGCGACCGCTCTGGCTTAAGGTGGGGGCGCCGACGACCCTTCATCCTTATCGGGGCTATAGCCACGCTGTCATTCCTACCTGGAATAGGCCTGGCGGGCAGGCTGTCTATCCTTTTTGCCATTTACTACCTACTGCAGATTAGCGCTAATACCGCACTGGGCCCATATCTAGCCTTTATTCCCGACCTGGTACCGGAAGGGAAGAGGGGACGAGTTTCCGGAGTAAAGGGCTTACTCGAGATAGCCGGGGCGGGGGTCGCCATATGGTTAATCGGCAACTTAATGGGTAACTACTCTACCGGTGAGGGGGGCTGGTGGCTATGGCTCAGCCTGGGCATACTGGCGGCTCTCTTCTTGAGCACCATGATAGCTACCGTGGTCACGGTTAAGGAAAAACCGGGAGCCGGTGCGGACAAGCTGCCTTCACTATCCACGCTATATAGAAGTTTCAGGATTGATATTAAGGCAACGCTGTATAGAAGTTTCAGGATTGATGTTCAGGCGAACCCTGACTTTATCCGGTTTGTGCTGTCCCGTCTCTTTTTCATTATCCCGTTGACAGCTTTTCAGGCATTTGGGTTGTATTTTTTCCGGGATTACTTCGGTGTCGCCAACCCCTCCGCCGTCATGGGCAACTTCACTCTAGTGTCCAGTCTTTGTATGGTAGGTATGGTCTACCCTGCTGGCTTTTTGTCCGACAGGTTCGGACGCAAACCGATTGCCCTTACCTCGGGGCTTATTGCTGCTCTGGGGATGGGGCTACTATTCTTCTTCCGAAGCTACGAGTTCATTTTAATTGCCGCCATCCTTATGGGAATTGGCTTCGGCGGTCTTTGGGCCAGCAACTGGGCTCTGGCAACAGACGTGGTACCCAAAGATGAAGCCGGGAAATACATCGGTCTGACCAATCTGGCTAGTGCCGGCGGCTCAGCCCTGGCTCGCCTCCAAGGGCCGATGATTGACTTCTTTAATGCCCGTCGCTTTGGCTTGGGCTACACAGCTATGCTGACAACTTCTTTTACATCTCTCATTGTTAGTTCAGCACTGCTATGGAGGATTAAGAAAAGGTAACGGTATCCAGCCGGCACCGACACAGGCTACGATTGTGTAGGCCAAGGTTCTACCAGCCAAGCATATCAGGAAGAACTTCCATAGCGGGAAACGAAGGGCACCAGCGGCTATGCCGGTTAGGTCAAAAGGGAAAATGGGCACGAAGTTAAAGCCAAAGATAACAATACCTCCCCATCTCTTTACCCAGCGCTCGGCTCGGGCATACATCCTGCGCTTTTGCAGAAACCCCCGCCCACTGTAGCCGGCCATATAGCCGGTTAGCTCGCCAATAGCTGCCCCTGCCCCACCAGCCAACCCGACTAGAGGGGGGAAGAAAATAGTCGCCAGGGGTAAATATATCGGGAAACTGGGAATGGGGACAAGGACGGTGGAGTTCCAAATCATACTGACGACAAAGACGGCGGGATAGCCATAATATTCAAAATATTCAAGCTCGGCAATCTGACTCAGCCTACCCTGGTAATAGAGGATACCGATGGCAACCGAAATGGCGATGACAAAGACGAGGGCTAATATGGGAATAACCCTCCCTTTCGGAGCCTTCCCTTTAAGCCAATCCCTCATCCCAATCAGCTTATTACGGCTAAATATATTACGCATTTGGTGTCTATAGTAGCACATTTCAAAGGGAAGGCATACAGGGATATAGCGTTATAGCGTTGTCGGCTGGTTCTGTCTCTGCTATACTTTAGTGACGTGCCCCCATCGTCTAGAGGCCTAGGACACCGGCCTTTCAAGCCGGTAACAGCGATTCGAATTCGCTTGGGGGCATTCGGAATTTGTATCTAATTTGGGGGCTTTTTACTGACAGTATAGAGGAGGTAGGCGAAGATGAATTGTCCACGATGTAACAGTGAGTTAAGGTCCGAGAATTACAAAGGCATCGAGGTTGACCGATGTCCCCAGTGCCAGGGCATGTGGTTGGACTATGGGGAGCTGGACCAATTAGAGGACATAGTGCTGGACAAGGATGAAATCAAAGGAACCATTATATTTAGCTCCTTTCAAGGCAAGCTTCCCTGTCCCAAATGCGGAGCGGCAATGCAACGCTTCAACTACCGAGCCTATAACCTTGAACTAGACTTCTGCGAACGAGGGCACGGGACATGGCTGGACGCTGGCGAGGAAAAAAGAGTCCTGGAACTGATGGGGCAGCGAATCAAAGACCTTAAGCGAAAGGGCAAAGCTGAAGTCGAATGGGGCAATTTCCTAAGGAAGCTCCGTTCCCCTTCTTTCTTTGACAAAGTAAAGGGGTTATTCCGGAGGTAGAGTGGCTCTTTGTTAATTAGTATTATACAACAATAGTAGGCAGGGAAGAAGCACGAAAACCTGTTGTTCCGAAGTGGGAGCCCGTTCTTAGGCTAAATCTACCTGTACATCCAGGGCATATAGACATATAGATGATGACCGGATGAACTAGCATCTTGGTTATCTTCCCTAACCAAACCTGCCCTCTCTGCTGTCGGAACGAGGGCGAGCCGCATCAACATTAAGCGCCCTGTCCTTTAGTGTTTTTCCGTTCAGGCCGGCAATTGCAGCTTGGCCTTCAGACACGGATGCCATTTCCACAAACCCAAATCCCTTAGGTCGCCCACTATACTTGTCTGTAATAATGGTTACCGATGTTACCTCTCCAAAAGCGGCAAATTCTTGCCGCAATTCCTCTTCAGTCACCTCGTACGATAAGTTACCCACGTAGATTCTCATATTGGGACCACTTTTGTTAACTTGTTCAGTACTTTTGTTAACTTGTTCAGTACTTCGCCCTATCCTGAACATCTTGGTCCCACATACGGGGCATACACCCTGGGTTGCTGGCTTACCATTCTTCATGGTTACCGCCTCGGCATCCTTCATTTCCCTCTTGGTCCGACACTTCACACAGTATGCTTCCATTTTATGTACCTCCCTTTTCCCTTGAAGGGTAAATCATTCACTCCCACAATGTCAACAACCAAAATGTAAGGTAGGCATTGTGTCTATTCGCCCTCCGGCTTCTGACGGCTCGGAGGGCTACCGAAGTAGACCTTGGTGTGGGGCCAGGGAATCTCAATACCCTGCTCATCAAATACCTTTTTAATTCGCCGCCTGAACTCGCCCATTATATCCCACTGTTTGATTGGCCGGGTCTCTCCCACCATCTTTATGATTATGCCCGAATCTCCAAATTCATTCACCCGGAGAAGCCAGGGGGTCTCCGAGAGCATGTCAGGACCCCAATTCGGGTCTTGTTTCATCTCCTCCCAGGTCTGGCGCATCAGCGCCATAACTCGGTCAAGGTCTTCCTTGTAGGCTACACTGATGTCCAAATGGGCTCTCGACCATTCCTGGGTCAGATTGCTCACCATTCGAATCTCCCCGTTGGCAATTATATGTCGTGCCCCATCAAGGTCTCTCAGGACTGTCCTCCTCAGGGATATCTCCTCCACCACACCAGCGATATCACCCACTTTTATCACGTCGCCAACATTGTACTGGTTTTCTAAATAGACGAAGAACCCGGCAATGAAGTCGCGAATCATGTACTGGGCACCAAAGCCGACCGCCACCCCAGCCACCCCCAGACCGACCAGGGGGGCGGTTATATTGATTCCCAGATGCTGGAGAACGAGGAAGGTAGCCAGGGTTCCCAGAACTATAGCTGAAATGGTGGTGGTGAACCGAGCCAGGGTCTGTGCCCTCTTTTCTCTCTCCACCTTGGGTCTCTTTCTCATCCGACGCCTCACTGTCCTCCTTATGGCTAAGGGAGCCAGGTGGCGTATCACCATATATATTCCCAAGCAAATTCCGGCGGTGAGAAAGATTTTCCATCCTATCTGGTAAATCCAGTTGATTACAGTTTCCATCTTTTTCCTCCAGTGTCATTATAATATAAAACAGCTGATAATAGGGCACTTAGTCCAATTCAAAATTTGCCCTCTAGTTTTTTATAGGTTTCAGCCAGGGCTTGAGGGACTACCCTGACATCAGATATTACCGGCATAAAGTTGGTGTCAGCCTGCCACCGGGGCACGATATGGGTGTGGACATGAGCGTCTATGCCGGCGCCGGCTACTTTACCGATGTTGATGCCTATGTTGAAGCCACCGGGGTTAAATACCTGCCTCAGGAGCCTGATACTGCGAGTAACTATTTCAAAGTGCTCGTGAAGCTCGTCACCAGTTAGCTCTTCCAGACTGGCTAGGTGCCGGTAGGGGGCTATCATCAGGTGCCCGGGGTTATAGGGATAGCTATTCATAATGACGAAGTTTTTGTCCCCCCGATACAGGATATAGTTCAGAGCATCCTTATTTTGCCTGGGTTTGTCACATAAAATGCATCCTTCTGGTTTCTCCATCTGAATATATTCTATACGCCACGGTGCCCAAATTTGCTCCATTTCACTCTCCTTATCGAGATTGCCTACTAACCCCTCACCCTTTATCCCTCTCCCCTTACAAGGGGAGAGGGATGGGGATTTGTAAAAGGGGCTTCGCCCCTTTTAATCCCCTTAATAAACAATCTCCTTATTGACTGCTTAGTGCTATTTTAACCAGCTACCTCTCAGGTGTCAAAGTGTTTTTAAATGAAATTATCAACCTCACCCCCTTTAGATATTTATTAACCCACCCCCTTTAAGCACCCAGAAAAATCTCCGATTTTCCTGGGAACCCCCTTTATCCCCCTCCCTTATGAAGGGAGGGAGAATTGGTTATATAAGGGAGGCTCCGCCTCTCTTTGATTCTCCGTAATATGGATATATACCCCTACCATGGGGAAGAGATTTTTGAGAGGGGGCTTTGCCCCCTCTCACCTCAACTCCCCCTTCCCTAGTAAGGGAAGGGGGTTAGGGGGATAGGTTGCTAAACAATTTCATAAACTGATTGTAAAAAATACAACTATATTTTATAGTTAGCTTAGCCATGGAAGGCAAGAGTTCAACCGGTGATATTATAACCTTTTTGGGGACGGCTGGGGCCAGAATAATGGTCGCTACCCAGATTCTGGCTTCAGGTGGCTTGTGGCTGAATTTAGGTGGCACTGAAATACTGGTTGACCCCGGTCCGGGTTGTATCGTTCAGTCGACCAAGAGGAAGCTTAGAGCCGATAAGCTCAAGGCTATCATCCTGTCCCACCGCCACCTGGACCATGCGGCAGATGTCAATATTATGGTTGAGGCGATGACCCAGGGTGGGCTCAGGCGGCGCGGCTGGCTTTTCGCCCCGGCTGATGCCCTTGACACTGAGTCGGTTATCTCTTCCTACCTGAAAGGCTACCTTGAGGGCATTGAGGTTTTACAGGAGGGCAAGTCCTACTCGGTGGGTAACGTCTCCTTTACTACTCCAATTCGACATATACACCCGGTAGAGACCTATGGCATGGTGTTCAGGACGGCTGAGCATACCTTTTCCTATATTGCCGATAGCCGTTACTTTGATGGCTTGTGTCAGAAATACGGCGGTGAGTTACTGATTATCAATGTGGTCATGCTGGAGACTAATCGTCCCTTTGACCACCTCTCGGTGCCTGATGCCAGGCGTATTATTACCGAATTAAGACCGAAGGTAGCCATTTTGACCCACTTTGGTATGACTATGTGGCGGGCCAAGCCATGGGAAATAGCCCAGAGGCTGTCTGAGGAGACCGGAGTCAGGGTGGTTGCCGCCCGAGATGGGATGAGGTTTGACCTATCACAACTGGATAGCCCGGAGGAGGCAAATTGAACCATCCCGATAATATACTACATCAGGTTACCAAGCCCGCCCGCTATACCGGTGGTGAATGGAATAGCGTTATAAAAGACTGGGACAAAACTGACATCAAGGTTGCCCTCTCCTACCCGGATTTATATGAAGTCGGCATGTCCAATATGGCATTGCCTATCCTCTATGAGCTACTCAACAGCCAGCCCGATGTGCTGGCGGAGAGGGTCTATGCTCCCTGGCCGGATATGGCAGCCATAATGGGCACCAGAGATATTCCCCTGTTTAGCCTTGAATCCAAGCACCCGCTAAAAGATTTTGATATTATCGGGTTTTCACTGGGCTATGAGCTTACCTATACCAATGTATTGAATATGCTTCACCTAGCCCGGATACCAGTCCTGAGCTCAGAGAGAAATGATTCCCATCCCATCGTAATCGCCGGTGGTAGCTGTACCCTTAACCCCGAGCCTATGGCTGACTTTATTGACTTGTTTGTAATCGGGGAGGGTGAGGAAGTATTGCTTGAGCTGGTTGACAGCTTCCGAGACTGGAAACGGCAGGGTAAGGGAGCACCAAGAGAAGAGCTATTCCGCCAGGTGGCTACTATCCCCGGCATCTACGTCCCCAGCCTGTATCAAGTGGAATACCAGGCTGATGGTCTATTCAAAAGCATTACCCCCACCGTAACCGAGGCTAGCCCCAAAATCCAGCGGCGGATAGTAGCCAAACTCCCGCCCCCGGTGACCAAGCCGGTAGTCCCTTACATTGAGGTAGTCCATGACCGAGGGGTGATAGAAATTCAGCGAGGTTGCAGCCGTGGCTGCCGCTTTTGCCAGGCAGGCAATATATACCGCCCGGTGCGTGAGCGTCCCCAAGAGGAAGTGCTCCAGGCAGTGGGGGAGCTTATTGCCAACTGCGGCTATAATGAGGTCTCTCTGGTCTCATTAAGCACCAGTGACTACTCCAAAATTGATGAGCTGGTAGCGAGCCTGTATCACCGTTATCAGGACTACAATCTCAGCCTGTCACTACCCAGTCTGTGCATTGATAGCTTTTCAGTAAGATTGATGGACTCCCTGCTTTACCACAAGAAGCCGGGGCTCACCTTTGCTCCTGAGGCCGGGAGCGAAAGATTACGACGCATCATCAATAAGAATATTCCTGAAGATGAACTCATGAAAACGGCGGCTGCTGCCTTTGACCGAGGCTGGACAAGCCTTAAGCTATATTTTATGGTCGGCTTGCCCACAGAAACCGCTGATGATATAGAGGGCATCGTCCAGCTAGTAGATAAGGTTAGTTCCCTGGGCAAGAAGGCTAAAGGGAAAAGACCTCAACTAAGAATCAGCCTGTCTACTTTCGTGCCCAAGCCACATACGCCCTTTCAGTGGGTGGCTCAGGAAGGCGAACCGCAGCTAAACTCTAAACATGACCTGCTTAAATCGAGATTACGCCGGAAGGGAATCAGACTATCGTGGCATGAGCCTCAAGTCAGTCTTCTTGAAGCCGCATTGTCACGAGGAGATAGGCGACTGGGTAAAGTTATCTACCGTGCCTGGCAACTGGGCTCAATATTTGATGGCTGGGGCGAACACTTTAATTACCAGAATTGGCTTAACGCTTTTAAGGAGGCCGGGGTTGAGCCCGACTTCTACGCCCGGCGGGAGCGCCGGTTAGATGAACCCCTACCCTGGGCTCATATTGATGTTGGCCTAACTCCAGCTTTCCTGAAGCTAGAATATCAGCGGGCTATAGAGGGCAAAGAAACCCCTGACTGCCGTTATCAAGCTTGTAATGTCTGCGGACTCCAGAGCTGGCAACCATCATGCCAGCAAAAGTATAAGGGACTAAGCTAGCAAGCCACCATCGACAACAATAGTGTGTCCCGTCATATAACTAGAGGCATCAGAAGCTAAAAATAAAGCTACATTGGCAATATCGCTTGGCTCAGCTAGTCGACCCAGCGGTATTTTAGCCGTAATCTGCTTATAGGCTTCAGAATCGCCCCATAGAACCTTGTTGAGATTTGTCTTAACCCAACCAGGAGCGATGGCATTAACTCGTATATTGTAGTAGGCTAATTCTATAGCCAGGACCCTGGTAAGCATAGACACGCCTGCCTTAGAAACGCAATAACTAGCCCTCCCTGGAGCCGCCCTTATGGCTCTCACTGAAGCTATATTAATAATATTGCCCTTTTTCTGCTCCACCATCCTCCCGCCCACTGCATGACAGCAAAGATAGTAACCCTTGAGATTAGTGTCAAGAACCGCATCCCAATCCTCCTCACTATGTTCAAGCAATGTTGCCCTAATGATTGTGCCGGCATTATTTACAAAAATATCAATGCTACCAAATTCACCTGTCACTATTTGGACAAGATTATCAACATCGGTCTTCTTAGTGATGTCAACTGGGACAGCTAAGGAATGTTTGCCTAGGGCTCTAACCTCCCCGGCTACCTTCTCCAAGTTAATCAGCTTTCGACTAGCAACAACCACAGCTGCCCCAGCTTCAGCAAAAGTCAGGGCAATGCTTCGCCCTATTCCGGAGCCACCCCCGGTAACAATAGCTACCTTACCTTCTAAGGAGAAACTAGGTATACTCATTTTCTGGCCTCCTCACCCCAGCCGAGCTTTTACTAATCAAAGCAGGCGATAGCCACCACCTTATCACCCCGGCCAAGTTCCTTCAGTGTCACCCCCTGGGTACTCCTTTTCTGAATGGAAATTTCGTCCTTCACTGGAGTGCGGATGATAATGCCATCAGCCGATATAATCATTAGTTGTTGAGACAGAGAAACCAGTCTGGCAGCAGCTACCTCACCCGTTTTTTCAGTAAGCTTAAAGGTCCTTACCCCACTGCCGGCACGATGCTGCCGCGGATAATTACCAATTGGGGTAAGCTTACCGAAGCCCTCGATGGTAACGGCTAAAAGAAAGGAATCAGGATAGACAATATCCATACCGATTACCTGGTCATCGGGCAACAAACGGATACCACATACCCCGCCACTAGTCCTGGAGCTAGCTCTTAGCTCGGATACAGCAAATCTGATTGCCTGCCCTTTCTGAGTTACCAATACGACGTCATCCTGGTCAGTAGCTATGCCGACTGCCACCAACTCATCGCCTTCAGCCAAATCCATAGCGATAAGCCCGCTACTGCGCACTGAGGTGAAATTTTCCATAGCCGTCTTTTTAACCTCCCCGCGGCCAGTAGCCATTACCAGGTAGGTATCGGGCTTAAAATCAGTTACGGCTACCATCGCCGTAACCCGCTCACTCTCAGCCAGAGGGAAAAGATTAACTACCGCCGTCCCTTTAGCCATCCGGGAGCTATCGGGTGGGATTTCATAGCACTTAATCCGAAACACCTTGCCCTGGTTGGTGAAGAAAAGGAGGTAGGCATGGGTATCAGTCACCGCCAAGAGTCTTACCGCATCTTCCTCCCTGGTTACCATGCCAATAACACCCCTGCCACCCCGATGCTGGGGCTCATAGGCACGAGAGGGCAGCCTTTTGATAAATCCCCTATTACTGAGCGTTATCACCACTCTCTGGTGGGGGATAAGGTCCTCATCACGAAACTCTATTACCTCCTGCTCTCTTATCTCGGTCTGCCGTGGGTCACCATATTTAGACTTTAATTCACTCACCTCTTCCTTTATCAAGAGAAGTATTCGCCTCGGGTTAGCCAGAAGGTCTTCCAGATAAGCAATATTTCTCACTACCTCGGTATATTCATCAAATATCTTGCGCTGCTCCAGATTAGCCAGCCGACGTAACTGCATATCAAGAATAGCTTGCGCCTGAGCCTGAGATAAGCCAAACTCAGTCATAAGGTTCTGGCGAGCTACCTCAGCGGTTTTAGATTTTCGGATAGTAGCCACCACCCTATCTATTTGGTCCAGAGCGATTTTAAACCCTTCCAAGATATGAGCCCTGGCCTTAGCCTCTTTCAGCTCGAACCGGGAGCGGCGAGTGATAACCTCACGGCGAAAATCTATATACTGCTGGAGTGCTTCTTTAAGACTAATTACCCTAGGCTGACCATCAACCAGAGCCAGCATGTTAACGAAGAAAGCCGACTGCATGGCGGTATATTTATAGAGACTATTGAGCACCTGCTGCGGTTGGGCATCCTTCCTTAGCTCAATGACAATACGCATCCCCTGGCGGTCTGACTCATCACGAAGTTCACTAATGCCCCTAATTTTCCTATCCTTGACCAGCTCAGCTATCCTTTCCACCAGGGCAGCCTTATTCGTCTGGTAAGGAAGCTCAGTAACCACTATTTGGCTACGTCCGGCTTCGGCGGCATCGCCGACACTAGCCTTAGCCTGAACTACCACCCGGCCATGTCCAGTAGCGTAGGCGCTTTTAATTCCATCCTGCCCCAGGATAATGCCACCGGTCGGGAAATCAGGTCCCTTAATAAATTGGGTGAGTTCACTGACCATGGCTTCAGGGTTGTCAATGAGATAAGAGATAGCGTCACAGACCTCGCCTAGATTATGAGGTGGGATATTGGTCGCCATCCCGACGGCAATCCCGGAGCTGCCATTAACCAGCAAATTGGGTAACCGAGTGGGTAAAACCACCGGCTCCTTAAGGCTATCATCAAAGTTGGGCATAAAGTCAACAGTATTCTTTTCAATGTCAACCAGCATCTGCTCCGAAATGGGAGCCAAGCGTACTTCGGTATAACGCATGGCGGCTGGGGGGTCATTATCCACACTACCGAAATTGCCCTGCCCATCAACCAGAACATATCGCATAGAGAAATCCTGCGCCATACGCACCATGGCATCATAAACCGAGGTGTCACCATGAGGATGGTATTTACCCAACACCTCGCCGACAATACGGGCACTCTTCTTATAGGGGCTGGTATGACTTAGTCCCAGACCATCCATAACGTAAAGAATACGTCGGTGAACCGGCTTTAACCCGTCCCGCACATCAGGTAAGGCGCGGGAAACGATGACGCTCATAGCATAGTCAAGATAAGAGCTCTTTACCTCATCTTCAATGTCTACCGGTTTAATCTTGCCTGAAACCATATTGGTTGAACCTCCTAGTCCTCAATATTAGACTTATCATCCGTGTCAAGAGAGTCCCCAGGCGATAATTCTATTTCTTCCCCGCCGACTATAGTATAGCCCGGCTCTTCTTCCACTGCCTCTTCTTCCCCCGTTTCCTCATATTCTTCTAACTCACGTTTAATCATTCTATCGCTAATATAAGGCCGGGGGCTCTTAAACTCCTTGGCGGGAAAGGAAAGTTTTCCCACCTGACTGGGGTCCTGATATACCTCTCTGATAATGACAGTTACCATCCCTTCCGCCGCACTGATAATAGCCGCAGTATACTTATTACCACCCCCCATTAATTTAATAAGTCGCTGCTCATGCTTGGGGTCGACTTGCCCCAGATACTCACCACCGGCATTTTCCACGACTAAACTAGACCCGTCTATCTTCAAAAATGCCCTATCACCAGCCACCATTTTGGCTAGTATCTCCCGGGCGCCGAGGTGGTAAAGGTTAACCACCCCAGCCTTGCCCGTTTCCTCAACGAACTGTTGCGGCTCGACCTTGTCAGAATCAGCCTGTAAACCAACCATAGCTTCCCCTAAACGAGATAAGCGTTCAAGGTTCTTGGTCGCAATCGTATTATAAGGGTCAAGTTCTATGGCTCGGCTGTAGGCCTCCTTGGCCTGAGAATATTCACCCAGCTCCATATAGGCTCGACCCAACCGATTATAGGCATTGACATCGTTGGGGAAGTTTTCTATCAGGCTTTTATTAGCCACTACCGCCTCCCGCCACCGACCCTGCATGGCTAAGGTTATCGCCTGTTTACTGCGCCGCCGTCTTAGTCCTGCCTGTTCCTCTTCCTGATATGACATCCGCCACCTCCTATTCCTCCATTTCCACCTCAAATGCCCGGTGCAAGGCACGAACTGCATCCTTAACTCTGGCCTCATCAATAATACAGGTTATCCTTATCTCCGAAGTAGTAATAAGCTGGATATTTATGTTGTGCTGACTAAGGGTGTCAAACATTCTAGCCGCAAAGCCGGGAGTATTCTGCATCCCGGTACCGATAATGCTAATCTTGCCCAATTTAGCATCACTGGCACACTCCCTAGCCCTGATTGACTTGGCTATAGGCTTCACCACCCGCATTGCTCCCGCCAAATCACTTTTAGCCACAGTAAAGGTCAAATCAGTAATCTTGTTAATACTGGCGTTCTGGACAATGGTATCAATGCTGATGCCAGCCTTGGCTAAGGGCTGGAAGATGGAGGCAGCAATACCCGGTTGGTCAGGAACACCCACCACCGTTATCTTAGCCACATCAAGGTCATAAGCTATACCCCTCACCTTATTTCGGACTTCCATAGACACTCCTCCGTGAATTAATGTACCTGGGTTTTGGCTGAAGCTAGAGGCTACCTGAATAGGAATACTAAACAGCTCGCCCAACTCAACCGCCCTAGGATGCACCACCTTAGCTCCATAGGTTGCCAGCTCCAGCATTTCCTCGTAGCCAATCTCGTCCAACCGCCGGGCTTCGGGGATGAGCCGCGGGTCAGCGGTATGGACTCCGTCAACATCGGTATATATCTGGCAGACCTCAGCCCCCAGGCTAGCCGCCAGAGCCACCGCCGTAGTATCAGAGCCACCCCGCCCCAGGGTGGTTATGTCCATCCCACCAGTAATACCCTGGAAGCCGGCAACAATGACAATTTTCCCCTTCTCCAGCTCCTTGACCACCCTCTGGGATTCGACCTTCAGGATTCGAGCTCGGCTATAGGCTGAATCAGTCCTTATCCCCGCTTGAGCCCCGCTCAGGCTGATAGCCTCGTAGCCCATATCCCTCAACGCCATTGCCAGCAGGGTGCTGGAAACAATCTCGCCGGTGGACAAGAGGACATCAAGCTCCCGGCCGCTGGGTTGCTCGGTAACCTGATAGGCCAGTTCAATGAGCTCATCAGTGGTATCACCCATCGCCGAGACGACAACCACTACCTGGTCGCCTTTATCTTTGGCGACGGCTATGCGCCGAGCCACACTCTTAATCCGCTCAGCATTAGCCACCGAAGTGCCGCCATACTTTTGCACAATTAGAGCCACAAAGGATACCCCTTATTTTGATTGCTTTTCGTAAGTGCAAAAGATTTCCTGTCCAAATCCAAATTCTTCGAAGAACTTACACTCAATGCAATCATCAAAGCTAATCTCTCTAACTTTATCTCCATATTCATCCTGGCCAGCATATTTCCTAAATTTTTTCCTCAGCGGGCATCCTATAACTACTGCTGGTATACCATATCCATCAGACAGAATATGCCCATAATCTATATGCCCGTTCTTCCACAGAGTTATCCTATGAGGCATTTCTCTTTTTCTCATATGTTTACCCTCTCAAACCTTAAATCGCCATTTTCTACTTTGTATTTGAAGAAAGCAACACCTCGATCGCTGAAATCACTATTCTTTGCTTTGGTTATTGCTTCCCTATTAAAGTCAAATGCAATCAAAATTGGCTGAACTGTTTCAATTTCACTATTAGCAAGCCTTCCTGCCACCCATTTGGAATAATTAATGACCTGAGAAACATCGTCTGCATTTGCCAAATCTCTTTTTAATTCCACAACACTGAATTTATATCTCAAAGGTAAGCCGGTATACCTTATATTCTTGTGATAACAGAGAATATCTATATTTTTCCCTGTTACATGATAGGGAACATTGTTTGCAAACCATTCTAAATCTTCAACAGGACCAAAAATCTCCCTAAGGTCACTCTTACTAGGATTATCAATGTTTCCTATTAGCCAAGCCCTAATTATATCCTCTAGGTATGCTTTACCATCCTTACTCAAAGGTAATGTGATTTTAGTCTTGATTTTTGAAGGGTATGGTTTAATTTGAGCGGGTTTATTAACAGCGTTCCCGTTAATCTTAACAAGCAACTCTATCAATGCTTCGGCAGCTTCAGGATTGATTGTATTAACACCTCTCGCACCATATATCTTTATTTTTCTATAAAACCACCCCCAGAATTTCGACTCGTATTCTTTTGTAGAAAACAGGTAATCTTCGGGAACTGGCTCGGCAAAGTAATTTAGACATGCAATCTCCAGTCTTATTGGCCACGTCTCATCTACACATCCTATCGGTGTTGTATCAAAGAATGGCTCACTAGAAACCCTAAATATACCGTGAAATCCTTTCTGTCTTTCATACAAAAATGCTATATCTCCTACCCGTGTCCCTAAAATATCTCCAAGCATTGCAAAGTAAGGCTTTCTTGGATTTTTCAAATTTTCTTCAATTAAACCTTCCAAGGAACTAGGTATTCCTTTTACGCCAACTCCCCAGAAGCTATTATCCCGTACAACAGGGAAGGTTCTTTCGTCTGTAATGAAAACGTGAGCTCTCATTTCAACGCCTCTCGCTTTTGAAGACCTTCTTCGCCTCTATCCACCACTTCTGAGGCAATCCTATTGATGAAGCAAAGGGCATCTCTAATTCCCTTCCGCCTTTATCATTGTAAACTTCTAAATTGAAAATGCCATCCCCGACGAAATCATCAATGTCAAAAGTAAGCCTTAATAGATACCTCACTCCATCTACCGTAATAGATTTTTTAAGTTTGCTCATAGGTTCTGCCCCCTTGTATTGCTTCCAGAAATTGTCAGCTTATTACGCCCCTATCAGCATGCTCATAATATTATACCCGTTGTCAATAAAAAAACCTACTTTTTTGGCTTCGGATTCGGTGAATCTTTTCGCCCCGTTAGCCGTAAACCCCGGTCCCCAGAGCATAAATGGCACCGGCTCGGCAACATGGGTCTGGGTCTGTATCGGGGTGGGGTGGTCGGGCATAATTAGTACCCGAAGGGAGTCTGGTTGCCAGGAGCGGAGCCGACTGACAACCTCGCTATCCACCATCTGGATAGCCTCTATTTTATCATCAATGGCGCCAGCATGAGCCGCCTCATCGGGCGCCTCAACATGAATAACCACCAAATCATGGTCATCAAGGGCGTTTAGAGCCCCGACCACCTGAGCCGCATAGTCGTTGTCCAGGCCATCAGTTACCCCCGGTATATCTAATCTATCCATCCCTACCATTCGGGCTAAGCCCCGGAGCAGGTCAACCCCGGATGTCATCGCCGCCCTAAGACCATAAACCTGCTTAAATGGCGGCATATCGGGTATCTTACCACTACCCCAGAACAGCCATATCATTGTCGCCGGTATATCGCCGCGAGACCTCCGCTCTATATTTATTGGATGGTCTCGGAGCACAGCCTCTGAGCGCTTCATCAGGTCACGTAATAGGTCGCTTCCCTGACCCTCAGGCAGAAACTCCTCAATGGGCTTATCCGGGATATCGTGGGGAGGAGTGCAAGTTGCCAGGAGCGTATCCTCTCGCCCTTTCAGTTTGCATATATGTCGGTAGCTGACGCCGGGGTAAAAGCGTATCTTATCACTACCCAGGGTCTCATTCAAAGCCGAAATAAGCGACTCAGCCTCATGAGTGCTGATATAACCCGAGCTATAGCTCCACATCTTACCGTCACGAACCGCCACCAGATTGCAGCGAAAAACAGCCTCCCCGTCATCAATAGGGATGCCCATGCTCTTAGCCTCAATGGCACTCCTACCCCGGTAGTAGACCCTGGGGTCGTAACCGAGAACCGACATACAAGCGCAGGCACTGCTGGGCTCCATCCCCGGCGGCACGGTGCGGACAAGCCCCAGAAAGCCTTCCTGCGCCATAGCCTCCAGGTTTGGGGTGTGAGCCAGCTCCAGGCAGGTCTTGCCATCACGCTCAGGCAATGGCCAACCCGAAGCCCCATCAATTATCAAAACGCAATATTTCATCTTTTGGTAACCCCATCCCCTTTATCCCCTTCCCCTTAGAAAGGGGAAGGGGAAGATTTTTTGTTAAGAGGGGCTTTGCCTCTCTTTAACTCTCCTTTATAATATCTTATATAATATCTTAATATTCTCTCCCCCAAGGGGGAACTTAATTTTTTTAGTTCATCATTCTTGCTGAAGAGGTTAAATCCGCCTATAATAATAGTTGCGGGGTGTAGCGCAGCTTGGTAGCGCGCAGCGTTCGGGACGCTGAGGTCTCGGGTTCAAATCCCGACACCCCGACATTACCCTTCTATATTCTTCTTGGCTTCCTGCCACAGGGCGTTTTGCTGGTCAAAGGATAGCTCACCAAAGTTTACCCCACGCTGACGGCAGACGTCTTCCATATAAGCAAAGCGCTGATAAAACTTCTGGTTTGCCTGCCTGAGGGCTGACTCTAAATCAATCCCCAACCGGCGGGCAATGTTAGCCAGGGTAAATAGCAAATCGCCAAACTCTTGGGCTTTCTGCTGGCTACCGGCTCGCTTAAATTCCTCAACCTCCTCAGCCAGCTTATCAATTACACCCTCAATATCTTTCCAGTCAAAGCCAAGCTGTGCCACCCGCCGCTGAATCTCCTGACTATAACTCAGCGCCGGCATTGGCTTGGGTACGCTGGCCAAGATAGAGGCGTCGGTCTCCCTCTCCTCTCGCTTGAGAGCCTCCCAGTTCACTGCCACCTCCTCGGCATCCTTAACCTTTAGCGAGCCAAAGACATGGGGGTGGCGATGAATTAGCTTGGTATTGATGCTACTTATTACATCCCCCAGCTCAAATTCCCCGGCTTCAGTGGCAATCTGGGTATGGAGGACAATCTGCATCAGCAGGTCGCCCAACTCATCACAAAGCTTAGTCGGATCCTCCTTATCCAGAGCCTCCAATACCTCATAGCACTCCTGCAACAGGTTTTCCCGTAGCGAGGCATGGGTCTGCTTTCTGTCCCAGGGACAGCCGTCAGGGGCTCGTAACCGAGCAATAATATCTACCAGAGTAGCAAACTGGCTCAAGTTCTTAGGTAAAGACAAAATAACCTCCCGACTTCAACTTATTGTAGTATGGTGCCAATGAACTGCCTCTGTCCCTTCAAAAAGTCGGCAGCCGACATAGCTCGTTTCCCCTCCATTTGGAGCTTTAACACCCCTAAAATGCCACTACCGGTACCGACGCCAAAGGCAGCCTTGGCCCCCGCCATGGCTACCACCTGCCCTATGTCAGGGGTTCCTTCTCCGGGTAGAGGCACCGCCTCAATAATCTTAAGCTGTCTTCCCTGCCATGTGGTGTAACACCCCGGCCAGGGATGGAAGGCACGCACCCGCCGCCATATGTCTATAGCTGGTAGATGCCAATCAATCTTACCCTCCTGCTTGGAGATGGGGACAGAATGGGTAGCTTCGGCTTCATCCTGAGGCTGTGGAGTGAGCTCACCCCTTAACCAGCCAGGTAAAACTTCCAGCAGTAACTGAGCGGCTATCAAGGACAGCTTGGCGGTAAGTGAGCCCGTAGTATCCTGCGCTGAGATAGGAATCTGTGCCCTGGCTAATATCGGACCGGTATCTAACCCCTTGTCCATCAGCATAAGGCTAACCCCGGTAAAGTCATCACCGGCTAGAATAGTCGAGGCTACTGGTGAGGCGCCTCTAAATCTAGGTAGCAGGGATGGGTGAAGATTAATACACCCGTAGCCGGGGATGTCTAAAACCGACTGGGGCAGAATCTGACCAAAGGCAGCCACCACTATAATATCAGGGTGAAAGCCAGCTAGCTGGGCTACAGCCTCGGCATCCTTCAAGCTAGCTGGCTGTATTACTGGTAGCTTGTGGGCTACGGTTGCCCTTTTTACCGGGGTAGAAACCAGGGAACGCCCCCTGCCCCCCGGTTTATCCGGCTGAGTATAGACTGCCGCCACCTGATAGTGATTAAGAATAAGGTGCTCCAGAGGAAGAACGGCAAACTCAGGGCTACCCATAAAAATAAGTCGCAAGTTAAGCCTCCTATGGCTAAATCTTAACATCAAAAAAATTTTCTAACAACTCTTGCCTTTCCAATCTATAACGGAAATATTGGGCAAATAAAAAAGTCTGACAGACCTGGCAAGGGAAAACAGGAGCTAAAAATGCCCAGCAATTATTGCCACCAGATTTGCCAATTGGCATATCCCCATATATTATATTATTAAGCGGATTCTGAACCAAATGCGGACAATTCAGGAAAAATTTGGACTATTGGCACCTTATATCTACGCGGGAGATAATAGATAAATAAAAAAGTCTGACAGACCTGGCAAGGGAAAATGGGCACTAAAAATGGTCAGCAGCCAGCACCAAAACTTTTGCCATCAGGCAAAGACTCTTGGTAGTATTCTAACATCCTCATTTTTAATTCCTCCACCATGCCCCATCTAAGCCCCTACAGTTCCCAGCCACCGGATGGAATGTGCTTGAGCTTGGCGAAAGGAGTTTAATGGAAAGATCGGCGCAACAAATCTGGGAAACAGCCCTAGGTGAACTGCAAATCCAAGTCAACAAGCCAAACTACCGGACCTGGCTGGAAAAAACGGTAGGTCTAAGTTACCAGGATAATCAGTTTGTCGTCGGTGTACCCAATACCTTCGTTGCTGAATATTTAGATAGGAATCAGCGCTCTTTGATTGAGAAAACACTTATTGGTCTTACCGGTCGTGATACCAAAGTCCTCTTCCAGGTAGATTCCAGACATCAAAATTCATCAGGTAGCCACAGTGTCCGAGAAGAACCCGGCCCAAGGTTCAACCCAAAATACACCTTTGATTCCTTCGTTACCGGCAGCTGTAATCGTTTAGCCTATGCCGCTGCCCTCGGAGTAGCCGAAAACCCAGAACATAGCCATAATCCGCTATTCATATACGGAGGGCCGGGGTTAGGCAAAACCCATTTGCTGCAGGCTATCGGTCATGCTGCTCTAGCTAACCATATTCAAGTGCTTTATGTTAGCAGTGAGCAGTTCACCAACGAGTTTATCAAGGCTATTCAAGAAAGAAAAACAGAGGAGTTCCGTAATAAATATAGAAGCGTTGATATGCTGTTGATTGATGATATCCACTTCATCACCGGCAAGGAGCAGACCGAGGAGAGCTTCTTCCATACCTTTAATGAGCTACATAACAATAACCGCCAGATTGTTATCACCAGTGACTGCTCCCCGAAAGCTATGCCTGCAGGCAAAACAAAGCGGCGAGGCTATGTTCCGGTTGAGGCGAGGCTATGTTCCCGTTTTGAGTGGGGGTTAATTGTTCATATCCAATCACCTGACTTTGAAACACGCCTGGCTATTTTACAGGCTAAGGCTAAACAGAGGGGGCAGGGTATTACTTTAGATGTGCTGGAGTTTATTGCTCAGCGGATTCAGCAAAACATAAGGGAGCTAGAAGGTAGCCTAAATCGGGTAATTGCTTACGCCAAGCTGCTTAAAGCTTTAATTACCCCGGAGATAGCCGCCCAAGCGCTTGAGGATATAGCCACTAAACGTCCCCAAGATGCTTCTATCACGTCGGCGCTGGTGATAGAAGCGGTAGCCAGCAGTTTCCAGCTCGCCACTAAAGACTTAAAGAGCCGGAAAAGAGACAAAGAAACTGCTTTGGCTCGACAGGTAGCCATGTATCTTATCCGACAGGAAACCAATAGCTCACTGGCTCAAATTGGTCGGGAGCTGGGGGGGAGAGAACCTATAACTGTTAGCTCCGCTTGTGAAAAAATAGCCAATACTATCAATAGCAATGCTTATTTACACCAAAAAATCCTGGATATCCGGCAAAGTCTATAGTTCAAAATTTTTATTTCTATAAAGAATTTTAAAAGCAAACTATAAAAAGTAGCCGGCTAAAAATATAAGGTTTCTATATCTTCTTGGCTGATTGGTTACCAGAAAGGAACTCAACCTCTATCCTACCTGAAATTGCCTCCCTTCTATAAATAGCTTATCTAATATTATAATTATTATTAATTAAAGAATAGGTATATCTTGAGATAAATATAATTTATAATTATATTAATAAGTCAGACGAGCTAGGCAATGTATGACCGGGTAGAAATAAAGGTAAGGGCTGGTGCTGGGGGGGACGGAGTAGTAAGCTTCAGACAGGAGAAGTTTGTTCCGTTTGGTGGTCCTGATGGTGGTGATGGAGGCGATGGAGGCGATGTAGTGATAATGGTTAATGATAGCGTTACCAGTCTGCGCGCATTGGAGCGAAGACGATTCTATAGAGCCGCCGATGGTGAGAATGGTAAGAGTAAAAAGAAACACGGTAAGAAGGGGAAAAACCTGATATTAACCGTTCCGGTAGGGACTGTGGTCTTATATAAGACGCAGGTAGGTGGTGATGCCGTTATCGCTGATTTGGAGGAGCCCGGTCAGCAGGCAGTAATAGCTAAGGGTGGTAAGGGAGGTTTGGGCAATACTCATTTTGCTTCGTCGACTAATCAAGCCCCACAGATTGCTCAGCGGGGGGAGGCTGGGGAGGAGAATTCAGTAATATTAGAGTTGAGGCTTATCGCCGATGTTGGTATTATTGGTTATCCTAATGTGGGCAAGTCTACGTTGCTAGCCGCCTGTTCCGCAGCCAAGCCTAAAATAGCCAGTTATCCCTTCACCACCCGTGAGCCCATTCTGGGTTTGGTTGAAGTTGACCAACGAAGCTTGGTCGTGGCTGAGATTCCAGGGTTAATAGATGGTGCCCACCTTGGTCGAGGTCTGGGACATGATTTCCTGCGCCATGTTACCCGGACCAAGATACTTATTCACTTGATAGATGGTAGCTCGGCGTCTCCGGTGGCAGATATGATACAGGTCAATGCCGAGCTCAGCTTATATGATTCGGCTCTGGCCCAGAAGCCCCAGCTGGTGGTAGTTAATAAGATTGATTTGCCCCAGGTTCAGGCTCAGTTAGCTGAGATTAAGGACGCCTTTGGTACTGTTGCCGCCTCGCCCCGTTTCATTTCCGCCGCCACCGGGGAGGGCATTGCCGAGCTTATGGCTGAGGCGATGGAGATGGTGAGCCAGGTTACTGTTGCCAGGGGAGGTGGGGGGAAGATTGTCAGGAAGGTCTTTCACCCTCAGCCCCGGGGGGCTGGGCCCAGTGTGCTTAAGGAAGGTGATACCTTTGTCGTTGTTGCTCCCGAACTGGAGCGCATTGTGGCCAGGACAGATGTGTCTAGCCCTGAAGTATGCAGGCAGATTAGACGGCAATTCACCAGGCTGGGGGTGAGCAAGGCTTTGGCGAAGGCCGGGGTTAAGCCCGGTGATAAGGTTCGCTGCGGGAATTTAGAATGGGAGTGGTAGTAGGATGAATATAGGTGTGCTGGGGGGGACGTTTGACCCAATTCATAATGGGCACCTTATTATTGCCGAGGAGACAAAGGTTCGGCTAAACCTGGCTGAGATTCTCTTTGTCCCGGCTGGGCTGCCGTGGCTGAGGATGAATACTCCTATTTCGGCGGCGGAACACCGTGTCCAGATGGTGCGCCTGGCTATTGGCGATAAGCCTTACTGCAAACTGTCAACAATGGAGATAGAGCGGGCTGGTCCGTCTTATACCGTTGACACCATTGCCGAACTAGGGGGTCAGCTTGGGGCTGGGAGTGAGCTGTTTTTCATTTTAGGTTGGGATTGTTTAGCCGAGCTGCTTAGGTGGCGGGAGCCAGAACGGCTGATTAAAATGTGTTACCTGGTGGCTGTCCCCAGAGTAGGCTATTCAGTTCCCGACCTTAAGTCTATGGAAGCCGCTATTCCTGGATTAGCTGAGAGGGTTATTTTGCTTGACACACCGGAGGTAGATATCACTGCCTCGGTAATCAGAGACCGGGTGGCTCAGAGGCTGTCCATCGGCCACCTTGTCCCTGAGTCGGTAGATAAATATATTCGGGAACAGGGGCTATACACTAGACCTTAGCTAGGAGGTTAATTATGGAGACACATCCCACTTTAGAGTTGGGGTTGGATACCGAAGGCACCAGGAGAATCAGGGAAATTGCTGGTGAGGTTGGGGCTTTCCTGACCGGTGAATTCATCCTTACCTCGGGGAGGAAGAGCAATTATTACATTGATGGGAAGAAGATAACCCTGTCCCCGGAAGGAGCCTACCTGGTGGGCAAGGCGATATTTGATGAGCTGATTAAGACCAGGGTTGATGCCATCGGTGGGGTGGCAACGGGTGCTTACCCCATGGTAACCGCAGTAACCCTGGTCAGCCACCTGGAGGGGAAGCCGATACCGGCTTTCATAGTCAGGGAGGTAACCAAGGAGCACGGAACAATGCGGCAGATTGAAGGGCATCTTAAGCCAGGCTCTAGAGTAGCGATAGTTGATGATGTGCTTACCACCGGGGGCTCAGTGCTTAAGGCAATAGAAGCGGTGGCAGCGGCGAAGTGCCAGGTGGTGAAGGTTATCGTGCTTGTCGACCGCGGCGAAGGCGGCAGCGATAGACTGAAGGCAGAAGGCTACGATTTTACCGCTTTATTGCGCGTAGTCCATTAAATATCCAGGTTTCGGACGCTGGTGGCGTGGGCTTGGATAAAGGCTTTGCGGGGTGGGACTTCTCCACCCATTAAGACGTGGAAGGTGTGGTCGGCTTTGGCGGCATCTTCTACACTGACAGCAAGTAGGGTGCGGGAAGTGGGATTCATAGTCGTTTCCCACAGTTGCTCAGCACTCATCTCCCCCAGACCCTTATACCGCTGAACCTCTACCTTTTTAGCTCCCTTTAGCTGATGCAGAACCTCTTCCTTTTCCTGGTCGGAGTAAACCCAGTGCTCCAGCTTGCTGGTTTTAATCCGGTATAGGGGTGGTTGGGCAATGAACAGGTGCTCATGGTTAATCAGCTCCACCATATGGCGGAAGAAGAAGGTCAAAAGCAGGGTGCGGATGTGAGAGCCATCAACATCAGCGTCAGTCATTATAATGACCCGATGATAACGGAGCTTTGATAGGTCAAATTCATCGTCTATGCCAGCGCCAAGAGCAGTAATGATGGCACGGATTTCTTCATGAGCTAGCATCTTATCTAAGCGTGCCTTTTCCACATTGAGGATTTTGCCCCGCAATGGCAAGATAGCCTGAAAGCGACGATTCCGTCCCTGCTTGGCTGAACCACCGGCTGAGTCTCCTTCGACCAGGTATAGTTCACGGTAGGACGGGTCTTTCTCAGAGCAATCAGCCAGTTTCCCGGGCAGGGTGGCGGTATCCAGGGTGCTCTTTTTGATAATTAAATCGCGAGCCTTTCTGGCGGCTTCTCTAGCTCGGGCAGCGGTGAGGCACTTATCTATAATCCTTTTGGCATCATCGGGGTGTTCCTCAAGGTAGAGGGATAGACCCTCGCCGACTGCGCTCTCGGTCAGGCTTTTGACCTCAAGATTGCCCAGCCTGGCTTTAGTCTGTCCTTCAAACTGAGGTTCGGCGAGCTTAACACTAATAATGGCGGTAAGCCCCTCTCTGACATCATCACCTGTCAGGTTGGGTTCCTCCTCTTTGATAAACTTGTTCTTGCGGGCATAGTCATTAAGCACCCGGGTTAGTGCTGAGCGGAAGCCGGTAAGGTGGGTACCTCCATCTGTGGTATTAACACAGTTAGCGAAGCTAAAGGTGGACTCAGTAAAGCCATCGTTATACTGAAGGGCGGCCTCAATTATAGTGCTATTTACCAGTTTAGAGATATAGATAGGTTGGCGGTGGCGGACTTCCCGATTTCGGTTAAGGTAGCCGACGAAGCTAGTAATTCCACCCTCAAAGTAGAAGGTCTTCTCGCAGTCTTTCCTTTCATCCTTGAGGGATATTTCCAGCCCGCTATTGAGGTAAGCCATTTCTCGTATTCGCTGGCTGAGGGTATTAAAATCATAGCTGACCTTGCTGAATATCTCCTCATCGGCGAGGAAGGTAATGGTAGTGCCGGTATCACTGGCTTCGCCAACCGATGTCACCTCTCCCTGGGGTATGCCTTGTTTATAGTCCTGTTGATAGAGCTTGCCATCGCGCCTGACATTAACCCTGAGCCAGGAGCAAAGGGCATTGACTACTGAAGCCCCGACCCCATGGAGGCCCCCTGATACCTGGTAGGTCTTACCGCCAAATTTTGCCCCAGCGTGCAGCGTAGTCATTACCGTCTCCAGGGCTGAGGCATTGGTGGCGGGGTGAATCTCTACGGGAATGCCCCGCCCATTATCCTCAACCCTGACGGTATTATCTTGTTGAATAACAGCCGTAATTTTGGTGCAGCAGCCAGCCATGGCTTCATCAATGCTGTTATAGATAATCTCATAGACCAGGTGGTGCAGTCCGCGCTGGTCAGTGCTGCCAATATACATACTCGGTCGTCGGCGCACCGCCTCCCGCCCGCCCAGTACCTGGATATCCTCGGCGGTATACTCATTATTCGATTGCTTGGTATCCCGTTTCATAGTTAGCCTTTACCGTTTTATTGGCAGTGGGGACAAAAATTGAGGGGGTGGGAGTGTTGAAGAGATAGTGAGACCGAAGTAGCTTCTAGCTATAAGAGAAGAGGTTAAATCTAATAACCTATGCATTATAATATTATATCACAATTCAGCTATGAAGTGAAGCTGGAGGGCTGGTTATTGCAGTAGCCCTTCTAGCTGGCTACTGGGAATGGTTTTTTGCTCGGAGGTGGTCATATCCCGGAGGATGACGGTGCCGGTTTTTACTTCCTGGTCGCCGATGATGACGGTGTATTTGGCACCGAGGTTGTTTGCCTGTCTTAGTTGAGCCTTCAGGCTCTTGTCGCCCACGGCTTCTATTACGCCGATACCGCTTTTTCTCAGCCTGGCTGCCAGCTTTATTGCCTTATCCCTGGCGTCATCGCCGATATAGGCAATGAAAACCTGTGGTCGGGGCAGGGTGGGCATGGGGACCCCTTGCTTCTTTAAGTTTAAGATTATCCGCTCTATGCCGGCGGCAAAGCCGCTGGCCGGGGTCGGTCTGCCCCCCAGTTCCTCAATCAGGTCATCGTATCGTCCGCCGCCACCGAGGGTGCTCTGGGCGCCTTCTGCCTCAGGCTGAACCTCAAATACCGTCCGGGTATAGTAGTCCAGCCCCCGAACCAGGCGGTGGTTTACGGCAAAGGGAATTTCAAGTAGCCCTAGGTATTTCTTTAGTCGGTTGAAGTGCTCATCACACTGGGGGCAGAGGTAGTCGGTGCTTTTCGGAGCGGAGTCAGCTATTTGCTGGCATACCGGCTTTTTACAGTCAAGGAGGCGAAGCGGGTTCCTGTTTAGCCTAGTTTTACAGTCTGAGCACAAGTCATGAGTATAGTTAGCATAGTAAGTCTTCAGGGCAGTTAGATATCCGGGTCGACATTGTTTACAACCGATGCTATTTAGGATTAGTGATAGGTGGTGAAGGTTTAGCGAGGCAAAGAATTGCCATGCCATATCAATGACTTCGGCATCAAGGGCAGGGTCGTCGTCCCCGATAGCCTCATAGCCGAACTGATAGTGCTGCCGGTATCTGCCGGCCTGGGGTCGTTCATATCTAAAAATGGAGCCAATATAATACAGCTTTACCGGCTGTGGCAAATTATGCATCCCGTGTTCCAGGTAGGCTCGGCACACCGGCGCTGTGCCCTCTGGTCTCAGGGTTATTTTATTGCCCCCTCTATCTTCAAAGGTATACATTTCCTTTTGGACAATATCGGTTTCTTCGCCGATACTGCGTGAGAAGAGCCCGGTGTCCTCAAAGGCAGGGACGTCAATGCGCTCATAGCCGTAGAGCTGACAGATGTTAACCACCTTTTGCTCTATATAACGCCAGTAGGCTTGCTCCCTGGGTAGAATATCCGAAGTTCCGCGCGGTGCCCGATACAACCTGTACTCCTCTTTAGTGGGTTCCCAGGAGAATCGAAGATTTTTCTGGGTGCTTTAAGCTAGAATACAGTATTAGCCGTTGATTTGTAAAGGGAGAATTGATTGGTAACCTCTTTCTTCCCACCCTCCCGCCCTCGAGTCATATCTGGGGGCATAGCCCTAATTAAGAGAAGATTGAAGGGGCAAAGCCCCTTCAAGAAACTAATGTTTCCCCCTCCCTTGTAAGGGAGGGGGATAAAGGGGGAGGGTTGCTAAGTGAATATCAAGGGGGTGAGGTAGATATTATTAGATTTTGCACAAATTCACCTTACTGCGTTATACTTAAAATATAATCTTAACCATTGGTGAGGCGGGTGAAGAGGTTTAGTCAACTTATAGGTAAGGCTCGGGAATATCTTCAGCCGGAGAAGCTAGCTCTGGTGGAAGAGGCGTATAATTTTGCTGCCCAGGCACATAAAGGACAGGTGCGTAAATCGGGTGAGCCCTATTTGGGGCACCCGTTACAGGTGGCTTTGACCCTGGCTGAACTTCAGCTTGACGCCAGCTCTTTAGCCGCAGCCTTGTTACACGATGTTCCCGAGAATTGTGGGATAGCTATTTCGGAGATTGAGGCCAAGTTTGGTTCGGAGGTAGCCAAGCTAGTTGATGGCACCACCAAGCTGGGCAAGCTTGCCTTATCAGGGGAGGGTGTGGTAGCCAGCGAACTACAGGTGGAGAACCTGAGAAAGATGCTGGTGGCTATGGCTGAGGACCTGCGGGTGGTGTTTATCAAGCTAGCTGACAGGCTGCATAATATGCGTACCTTGGATGCCCTGTCATCAGAAAAACAGCGTAGCATTGCCCAGGAGACTTTAGAGATATATGCCCCCTTAGCTCATCGTTTGGGGATATGGGAACTGAAGTGGCAATTAGAGGATTTAGCCATTCGCTATTTAGAGCCAAGGAAGTATCGCCAGATTGCCAGGCTGATTGCTGCCCGGCGCACTCAGCGTGAGGACTTCGTCGCCAGGATAATTCAGATTTTGGGGGGCGAGTTTGATAGGGTAGATATAAAGGCTGAAGTCTCGGGCAGGCCCAAGCATATCTACAGCATATACCAGAAAATGGAGAAATATTCTGCCCTGGGCAGGGACTTTGATGATATCCATGACCTTCTTGCCCTTCGGGTATTGGTTGGTACTGTGCCTGATTGTTATGCGGCGGTAGGTGTTATTCATAGTTTGTGGCGTCCTTTGCCCGAGGAGTTTGATGACTTCGTTGCCAACCCCAAGCCAAATGGGTATCAGGCGTTACATACTGTAGTAATGTATGGTGCCACCCCCTTGGAAATACAGATTCGGACTCACCAGATGCATCATATTGCTGAGTATGGGGTAGCTGCTCACTGGCGTTATAAGGAGGGTGAAGAGAAGGATATACGCTTTGAGGAAAGGATAAGCTGGCTGCGCCAGTTAATTGAGTGGCACCGGGAGCTCAGCGGGGCTGAAGAGTTCTTGGAATCGGTTAAAACCGATATCTTCATTGACCAGGTTTTTGTTTTCACGCCTAAAGGGGAGATAAAGGATTTACCCAAGGGTTCTACCCCCCTTGATTTTGCCTATCGGGTCCATACTGAGCTGGGGCACCGGTGTATCGGAGCTAAGGTAAAAGGTAGGCTGGTGACTCTGAATTATCAGCTTAAAAATGGTGATGTAGTTGAAATCATGGTAGCTAAGGGGGATAAGGGACCGAGCCGAGATTGGCTGAGTCCTCAGCTGGGCTTTATCAAAACCTCTCACGCCAGGGAAAAGGTGCGGCAGTGGTTTAAGCGGCAGGAACGGGCGGAAAATATTGAGCGTGGTCGGGAGCTTTTGGAGAAGGAGATGAGGCGGCTGGGGATAAAACTCAGTCAGCGGGAGGAGCTGGCTAAGCTACTCAAATATGATAGCTTGGATGATTTTTTGGCAGCTATCGGTTACGGTGGGGTTACTACCCATCAGGTTGCCTTGAAGCTAGCTGCCCAGGAGGAGCGACCTAAGGAAGCAGCCGAGGGTACACCACCCAAGCCACCAGTATCAGCGATTAAGGTGTTAGGGGTTGGGGATATGGTTACCCGATTAGCTGAGTGTTGCCATCCTGTGCCTGGGGATAGGATTGTGGGCTATGTTACTCGTAGCCGGGGCGTGTCAATCCATCGTCAGGATTGTTATAATATAATTCATGAGGATGAGAAGGAGAGATTGATTCCAGTGGAGTGGGGGCAGACTACTGCCCTGTATCCGGTCAGTATTCAGGTTGAAGCCTGGGACAGGGTAGGGCTGATTCGTGATATCACCACCATTGTGGCTGAGGAAAAGATTAATATTGCGGCGATGAGCTTCGTTCAGCATGATGACCATACTGTTACTGAACACCTTACTTTGGAGATGAAGGGGCTGGCTCAGTTAAGTCGGCTCTTAGGCAGAATTGAAGGGGTTCGAGGGGTGATAAGTGTGGCCAGGGTAGGGGATGAGGCGACGGTCAAAACTAGCCCCTCAACCTGAGGGAAGGAGGCAGATATTGCCAGTTACTAAATCAGCTCAAAAGCAGGTACGTGTAACTGAAAGAAAGCGACTGAGAAACAAGTCTATTCGTAGCCAGTGTAAAACTAACATAACCAAAGCCGAGAGGCTTATCTTCTCAGGTGAGTTTGAGTCGGCTCAGAAAGCGGTACTGGTTGCCATCAGTTCTCTAGATAAAGCGGCTGAGAAGGGGGTTATCCATCCCAATAATGCTGCCCGACGTAAATCAAGGTTAATGAAGAAGCTCAATGAGGCTCAGGCTTTGTCTTCGGCGGAATGATTTGATTCGGGGGTTGACAAAAGCCTTATTTTTGTATAAAGTTTTATAGAACAGATGTTCGCCCAGCCTGAATTAGTTGTTGGGGGGAGAGGTGAAGGCACTGTCATCTAAGCAGGAACAAATCAACAATTTTATTCACCGTTTTTGGGGGGATAGGGGTTATCCACCTACCATCAGGGATATAGTAACTGGATGTGGGGTTAGCTCGACATCGGTTGTGGATTATAACCTGAATATATTGGAAAAGAAGGGATATATTCGCCGCCATCGTGAGGTGTCGCGTGGTATTGAGTTAGTTACCCGGTCTCCGGCGCCAGGGGCTCAACTTCAGGTACCTATTATTGGTCAGATAGCGGCTGGTGAGCCGATACCAGTGCCTACTGCCGATACCTGGGATGTTGCTGCCTCCTCGGAGACTTTGGAGGTGACAAAAGATTTGACCCGGGGCAGGGAAGGGGTTTATGCTTTGAAGGTAAAGGGCTCATCAATGGTGGATGCTCTGGTTAATGATGGTGATTTGGTATTGATGAGTATGTGAATCTAGTGGAGAATGGGGAAATGGCAGCCATATGGCTTAAGGCGGAAAAAGAGGCGACGCTGAAGAAATTCTATGCTGAGTCGGGTCGGGTTCGACTTCAGCCGGCCAATAGCCAGATGCAGCCGATATATGTTGAGCCAGATAATGTTGAGATTCAAGGCAGGGTTATTGCTGTTATCAGACAGTTGGTGTAGTTGTCCTCGTGGGGGGTGAGGCGGATTCTCGAGAGAAAGAGAGGATTATGCTTCTAGCTCAGTTTCAGACGGTAGGTCACGACCTTTTCACTCGGGGGCTTGTCTCTTCCCATAGTGGAAATCTGAGCATTAGACTGGGGGACCATTTAATTATTACCCGTCGCGATAGCAGGCTCAGTTGCTTGCAGGAGCCTGATTTGATAGAGACCGGGATAAATAAAAATGACCGGTCGACACCACTGGCCTCAATCGAACTAGCTGTCCATCGGGCTATTTATCGGGAAACTCCGGCATTAGCCGTTGTTCACGCTCACCCGCCTCACGCCATCGCCCTGTCGTTAGTTGAAACTGAGATTGTGCCCAATGATGCTGAGGGTCTGTCTATAGTAGGCCAAGTTCCGGTCCTGGGCTGGCATATGAAAGTAAGACAGGGAGGTCTGGCTAATATAATTGCCCAGGCGTTAAAGCAACACCGGATTGTTATGGTTCATGGTCATGGTAGTTTCGCCATTGGTCAACTGCTTGAGGAAGCCTATAGCTGCACTACTACACTAGAGGAAAGCTGCCGGGTCATGTGCCTATTGAAGTCGTTGCAGGTAGGTTCAGATAAAGAATAGCCTATTTGTTGTAGACTGGAGTGCACCAGTCAAGGTATTTAGGGTTGTTACCTTTTATTACCTCAAAGTAGATTTGTTGTAACCTCTTGGTTATTTCACTAGGTTCCCCGCTACCTATCTGGCGGTGGTCTATCTCGCCTATCGGGGTGATATGGGCGGCAGTGCCAGTAAAGAAGCACTCTTCAGCGATATAAAGCTCACTGCGGTCAATCTGCCTCTCTATTGTTTCTATGCCCAGTTCGTTTTGCGCCAGCTCTATTACAGTATCGCGGGTAATACCCGTAAGGATACTATTATAGCTGGCTGGCGTGACTAACTTGCCCTCTATAACCAGGAAGATATTCTCACCACTGCCTTCGGAGACATAGCCATCCGAGGTCAGCATAATCGCCTCGTCGAAGCCATTACTGATGGCTTCGGTCTTAGCCAGGGCATTATTGATATAAAGGCCGGTAATCTTAGCCTGGGGTGGAATCACATTATCATCTGGGCGCCGCCAGGAGGAGACAACACATCGGGCTTTATCTATATCCAGATACGGTCCCCAGGGAATAGCAAAGACTAAGAAATCATCATCCAGGTCATGAAGGCGGACGCCGAGGGACTCAGAGCTCTTATAGGCTAGAGGGCGGACATATAAGTTTTCTTGAAAACCGCACCTGGTTACCACTTCCATTGTTATCTGGCATAGCTCATCAATGGTATAGGGCAGGTTAATCTGCAACAGGCGGCAGCCATTAAATAGTCGTTGATAGTGCTCTTTAAGCCGGAAGAGGTAAATCTGCTTTTGTTGGCTATTCCAGTTACCCCTGATGCCCTCAAAAATGGCAGTGCCGTAGTGAAGGCAATGGGTCATAATGCCTATCTTGGCTTCGGATAGAGGCACGAACTGCTTGTGGAAATAGGCATATGATGGCATCTTAAATCCCCTCTCTTACTACGAAGTTTATTATAGGTGTAAATAGGACAGAAAACAAGCAGGTTTAGTTAGTGATTGCTTATTAACCCTATCCCCTGTATCCCCTTCCCCTTAATAAGGGGAAGGGGAAGAGAATTTTTTAGAGGGCATAGCCCTCTAAAACTCCCCGCTTACATATCCAGAATTATCGCCCACTACAAAAATAAAGGGGACTTATTCAGGGTAGTTTGAAGGGGTGTTAGCTCCTTCATTAAAATAATCATTCCCCCTCTTCTTAAATAAAGGAAGCTAATCTTCTGGGGTGTATAAGAGGGGCGAAGCCCCTCTTTCTTCATCTCCCCCTCATGATAGGAATATATATCCATATTACGGAGAGTCAAAGGGAGGCGAAGCCTCCCTTATATAATTGATTCCCCTTCCCCTTATCAAGGGGAAGGGGATAAAGGGGATAGGGTTACCAATAAAAATCTAAAGGGGGTGAGGTAGATAAAGAATCTATATACTAGGAGGCTTGTCCGAATTTGGGCTTGACATTGGCTACAATTGGGAGCAATATATCCCTGATTTTGGTCGCCCCGAACATTGAGAGCCGAAAGGAGGAGAAAGATGAAATTCCTAATCATAAGCAGTCTTAAGGACACAATATCTACGCTTCCACCAGCCATAAGCAGGCAGCTCCTGGAAGCAAGTGTTGTCTGGGTAAATGAGCAAAAGAAGGCAGGGACGATACTGGAAATTTACACACTGCCCGGGTGGCGGCGCACTGTAGTCATTTGTGAGCATGAATCAGCCGAACACCTAATGCAGACCATTGCCGGAATGCCGATGGCAGGATTTATGGACTTCGAAGTCTATCCGCTGGCTGACTTCGGTGAATCCATGAAAGCCAGCATTGAAAGCGCAAAGAGGACTGAGAAGTTATTCCCTGCCCCAAAGTAGTTCAGGCAAGCAACATAGGACTAAACTCATTACCAATCTCTAAATCGTCTTTTGTAACGGCTCTCAAGGGGGCGACTGCTGGAGGCTACACCAAAACGGTGTAGCCTTGCGTGTTAATACTTACCGGGAGAGGCTTGGGGTGTGGAGGGTGTAGCCGTCTTCACCGCTGTGGAAGAGGTCTTTTAGTAGCAGGGTCCGGCCGGTCTGGATGGCGGTGAAGCCATACTTATTGCGGATATGGTCAACGGCTTTATTTAGTCGCTCCAGCCGTTGGGCGGACAGGTCCAGTATATCCAGTTGTTTGGCTGGCTCAGTCAGGCTGGATACCCCAATGCCAATAAGGCGGACTTTCTGCTTTTCTTGAGAAAGCGCTTGGTTTAATAGCTCTACCCCGGTATCAAAGATGGTCTGGTCACTATCGCTGGCTTGTCTCAGGGTGTGATGGCGAGTAATAGTGGTGAAGTCGGCATATCTGAGTTTTAAGATTACGCACCTAGCTTGTTTACCTCGCTGGCGTAGCTGGCTACCAATCCGTTCGCTAAGATAACGCAGTGTTGCCTTGAGCCGGGAACGGTCTCTGGTATCCTGACCAAAAGTGGTCTCGCGGCTGATAGACTTAGCCTCAGCCGGAGGCTCCACTTTTTTATCATCTATACCCCTAGAATAGTGCCACAGGAGTTCACCAGACACACCAAAATGGCTTTTAAGGGTAGTTAACGGCATAATAGATAGGTTGCCTATAGTGTTGATACCTAAGCCGTTTAATACTCGCTCAGTCTTGTTGCCTATTCCGGGCAGTTTGGTTACGGATAAGGGTGACAGGAAGGAGCGCTCCTGTCCAGCGGCGACCTCCAGCAGTCCGTCTGGCTTAGATAGTTCAGAGGCAACCTTGGTAACTACCTTACAGCTAGCGATGCCCACCGAGGCACCAAGCCCTAATTCAGCCTTAATCCGTTTTTTTATCGCCACCGCCATCTCATAAATAGAGCCATAGATAGATTCAAAACCGGTTACATCCAGGTAGGCTTCGTCAAGGCTCACCGGCTCAAGATAGGGTGAAAAATCAGCCAGGATAGCCATAAACCTTTGTGAAGCCGCGCGATACTTGGGGAAGCTGCCCTCGATAAAGGTAGCCTGGGGGCAAAGGCGGCAGGCGGTGGTGAGGGGCATACCGGCATGTAGACCAAAGGCTCGGGCTTCATATGAGGCTGAGGCAACTACCCCTCGGCGGTCAGGTCTACCACCGACCACTACCGGTTTACCTTTAAGCTCAGGATTTTCTACCTGCTCCACTGAGACAAAGAAGGCATCAAGGTCAATATGCATAATCTGGCGAGCCATTACTCACCTCGGGAAACCAAGGCTCTAACTCTGCGCTCAAAGACACTGCGCTCAAGGAGGACATGGCGCTGGCATTTAAGGCATTTAATGCCAATATCAGTGCCTAGCCTTACTACCTGCCACTCGTAGCTACCACAGGGGTGCTTCTTGTTGAGGCGGACCACGTCACCCAGCTTTATCTCCATGACCATTCCATTTGCCTCAAATAGCTCGATAGGAGTTTATCTGGTCGCGCAGTGATGAAGCCATCCGCCGCGCTGCCTGGGCGAAGTCTTTTCCTGACGAGGCGTAGATAATCTGCCGTGATGAGCTGATAATCGCCTTCTCGCCTCGGGCATTAACCCCATAACGGACCGCTGACGCCAGGTCTCCCCTCTGGGCACCAATGCCCGGTATCAGGAGTGGCATATCGGGGTAACTTTGCCGAATCAACTTTAGCTCCTCGGGATAGGTAGCGCCAACAACCAGTCCGATGTTGCCATATATGTTCCACTGGCTAGCTTTAAGGGCTACCAGTTCAAACAGGGGGCGATAGTCAGGCTCTGCCTCACAGCGGAGGGACTGGAAGTCCCGGGCACCGGTATTTGATGTCCGGCACAGGACGAATACCCCTTTGTCTTTATATTGGATGAAGGGTTCTACTGAATCAAAGCCGAGGTAGGGATTTACGGTGGTGGCATCAAAGTTAAGGTTAGCAAAAATAGCCTTAGCATAGGCTTTAGCCGTATTGCCGATATCGCCCCGTTTAGCGTCGCCGATAACGGGAATGTCATCTGGTATGTATTTAATAGTCCGCTTCAGGGCATCCAGTCCCTTATCATCCAGGGCTTCGTAGAAGGCAAGGTTGAGTTTGTAGGCGCATACCAAATCAGAGGTAGCCTCAATAATTGCCTGGTTGAAATCAAAGATGCTTACCTTCTTAGGCATCAGCTTCGGGTCAGGGTCAAGCCCGACGCAGAGTAAGCTCTTATTTTTGCGAGTAGCATTGGTTAGCTTTTCAATAAAGTCCATTTTACCCCCCGTGATAAGGTTATCAGTCGCTATAGACGGCGTCAAGTGTAACTAGCCACCAGTTTTAAGATTATTTATTGAAACCTCACCCCCTTTATCCCCCTCTCCTTGAGAAGGAGAGGGGGAATTGGTTTCAGAGGAGGGGCTAACGCCCCTCTTAAACACCCTTCATATTAGTTCTTCCTTAAAAAGAGAGGGGGCTTTGCCCCCTCTCTAAAATCTCTTCCCCCATGATAGGAATATATATCCATATTAGGGAGAGTCAAAGGGAGGCGGAGCCTCCCTTATATAACCAAGTCCCCCTCCCTTCATAAGGGAGGGGGATGAAGCGGGTTCCCAGGAAAATCGGAGATTTTTCTGGGTGCTTAAAGGGGGTGGGTTAATAAATATCTAAAGGGGGTGAGGTTAATAAATAATTTCACTAGCAGTTTTAATTGTTGACCTCTAATCGGCGGTGATATAATTAGCTTTAGATATTTGGCCGGGGAGCAGGGTTGTTAAGTAATTCCTATCAGCAGGCTCTGGATTACCTCTATAGTTTCATTGACTATGAAACCATGCACGTCCCGCGCAGTGCCGTCAATTATGACCTGAGGCGGGTAGAGGAACTGCTGTTTCGTTTAGGCAATCCTCACCTGGCAGCCAAGTCAGTTCATATTGCCGGCACCAATGGTAAGGGTAGCGTAGCGGCTATGGTAACAGCAGCTCTTACCGCTTCCGGTTATACTACCGGACTCTATACCTCACCTCACCTTAACGACCTGAGGGAGCGCTTTAGGGTTAACGGCGAATTAATCACCGAGGAAGAGCTTGTGGCTCTGGTGGCGAAGCTCAAGCCTGAGGTTGAGGTAGTAAATCAGAAAGCTACCTACGGAGAGTTGACCACCTTTGAGCTGTTAACGGCACTGGGCTTGGCCCACTTCAAGCTAAAGGGGGTTGATTTTCAGGTGCTGGAGGTGGGGTTGGGAGGCAGGCTTGATGCCACCAATGTAATCCAGCCCGAGGTTTGCATTATCACCCCGATTAGCTTTGACCATACCGAGGTATTAGGTGGCTCATTGACTGAACTGGCTAGTGAGAAGGCAGGCATTATCAAGCCTGGTTCTATGGTAGTGACCTCACCACAGCCCGATGAAGTGGCTCAGGTAATAGAAAAAACCTGTCTCAATTGTGAAGCCGGGTTGGTCAGGGTGGGTAGCGATGTCGTCTGGCAGAGCCTTGGTTTTGATTCTAAGCGACAATTACTTCAAGTGAAGGGAAAGCTAGGTAGTTATAAATTATCCATCCCGTTGCTTGGTTACTACCAGCTGGAGAACGCAGCTACGGCGGTGGCGGCGCTGGAGGTTCTGGCGGGGAAGGGTTTTAATATTTCTCGGGATAGTATCATTAATGGTCTGGCGCAGGTAAGCTGGCCAGGTCGGTTCCAGATTCTCAGCCATCGCCCGCTACTGGTAGTTGATGGTGCTCATAACCCTGACTCAGCTCGGAAGCTAAAGCAGTCTCTAGTTGAATACTTTGACTTTCACCGGGCTATCCTGGTTATGGGGGTATCGTCGGATAAGGACGTAGCTGGCATAATCTCGGAATTGGCGCCCCTGTTTGATAAGGTGATTGTTACCCGTTCCCGTCATCCCCGGGCGATGGCGCTGGAACAACTTATAGCTGTATTTAGAAGGTGCGGAGTGGAAGTCCAGGCGGTAGGGGCTGTCCCTGAAGCGTTATCCCTGGCGCTAAGTATGGCTGGGGGGCGAGACCTGGTCTGCGTTAGCGGTTCCCTGTTTGTGGTGGCTGAGGCAATTGAGCAGGCAAATATAAGAGCTCGGTTACGAAATTCATCCCCCTGAAGGAGAGGGGACACAGGGATTAGTTTAATCCGTAAACTCAGGGAGTGGTGACGTGGGGCGTAATCATCGCCTCTTCGGGTAGCATATTATCCAGGATTCTCTCTAGTGCCATGGTGTGACTGCAAAGCCCCCAGATTGAGAAAAAGTGGCAGGAGCAATGCCATTTCCCATTTTTATATTCAGTAGTGTAGTTGTCATTGTCTCCCCGGAAGTTTACTGACAGCTCAGAGAAGGTAATTCGGTCGGTCTCTTGAGCGTAGCGCTTGGCCTTGTCAATTTTTCCAATCAGACTTGACTGCATAACTACACCTCCTTTAATAATTAAGAAGCACTGGCTCGGTTAAGCTCAGTGCTTCTTTTGTTGCCCACAGTATGACTGTAACTGCTAAGCACATATTCTCTACTTCTCTCAGACCTTCATTTTGTTTAATTTTACTCCTTTTTTGGTTATAAGTCCAATAAAATCCAGAAGAGATTGTTATTAACCTCACCCCTTTTATATTTCCTTAGCAACCTACCCCCTTTATCCCCCTCCCTTACAAGGGAGGGGGAATTGGTTATATAAGGGAGGCTCCGCCTCCCTTCGACTCTCCTTAATATAGATATATATTCCTGTCATGGGGGAAGAGACTTTGAGAGGGGCGAAGCCCCTCTCTTACCTACACCCCCCTTCCCTTATTAAGGGAAGGGGGTCAGGGGGATAGGTTGCTAAACAACTTCATAATTTGCCTCGGTCAAGCTATTACTATAGAATGTTGGGCAAAAGGAGAAGCTGGGTGAAGGCACTGTTACAGAGGGTTACCGGGGCATCGGTTAGCGTTGGCGGTGAGGTGGTAGGCAGGATTGGTTGGGGGCTGGTGGTTTTGGTAGGCATAGCCAGTGGCGATACCGAAAAGGATGTAAACTATCTGGTGCCGAAGATTGCCAACCTGCGTATTTTCCCTGATGACGAGGGCAGGTTTAACCTTTCGGCTCTGGATATTAATGGTGAACTATTGTTGGTGAGCCAGTTTACCCTCCTGGCTGATACCAGGAAGGGACGTCGGCCTAGCTTTGTTGAGGCAGCACCGCCGGCGGAGGCTGAAGAGCTATTTGGGCGGTTTGTGGAGCAGGCTCGAGCTACAGGATTGAAGGTGGAAACCGGGCGGTTTCAGCAATACATGCAGGTGGAAATCCATAACGATGGTCCGGTAACAATACTACTGGACAGTAGAGAGAAGTTATAAAAATTTGTGGAAACTAATTGCGAATACAAATGGTTGCAATTAGTTAATATTTGGTATAAAATATTTTAGTTAGCTTAGTTTAGGTGGAGGTCAAGTGAAGCAGTCTAGGGATATGAGTAGCCGACTGAGCGAGTTAGGCTATCGGCTGACACCTCAACGAATGATGATATTGTCGGCTATTGAAGGTAGCGACAGCCATATCAGCGCTGAGGAGATATACCTCCAGGTTCGTGCCCGCTATCCCCACATGAATATCTCAACGGTTTATCGTACTCTGGAACTATTAAGTGAACTGGGTCTGGTAACCGAGACAGATATGGGTGATGGGCGGGTGCGGTATCACAGTATGGGGAAGGGGCACCACCATCACCTGGTCTGTCAGAAGTGCGGGGCAATTATTGATGTGGAGGAATCAATCCTAAATCCTCTGTGGGCTGAAATTCAGCAAAAATATAATTTTAAGGTTAACATGAAGCATGTAGCTTTGTTTGGTCTGTGCTCCAAGTGCCGGGAGTAAAAAATTTTTGCTGCTTGGAGCAATTAGTTGCAGGTGCACTAAATTGCATTAATTTTGGGAGGGTTTAGCTGTGAAAAAAATTAGCCTTCTAGTTACCGCTATTCTGTTGTTAAGTCTTGCCGCTACTTCACTACTGGGTGGTTGTTCACCGGCGGGCACAACAAAGCTCAATGTGGTTACCAGCACCTCCCTGATAGCTCAAATAGCCGAACGGGTGGGGGGCAACGAGGTTGATGTGGTCAATATTATTCCCCCATCCCAGTGCCCGGGGCACTTTGATGTTAAGCCCGGTGATATTCAAAGGCTGGCTGATGCTGACCTCTTTTGCTTACACGGCTGGCAGGGGGAGCTGTTTTCTGAGGAGCTAATCGCCTCAGCCGATAATCCCGACCTAACCGTAGCCAAGATTGATGTCCAGGGTAACTGGATGACACCACTGGTTCAGCTGGAGGCAACGGATAAGATTACCGATGCCCTGTGCCAGGTAGATGCTGAAAACTGTTCCGTTTACCAGGAGTCAGCAGCAGAACTCAAGGGTATAATTGAGGCCAAAGAGGCGGAGATAGAAGCCGAGCTGGGTCAGGTGAACCCCTCCGGGGTTAATGTTATGTGCGCCGACATGCAGGCTGGATTTGTCGAGTGGGCTGGCTTTAATATTATTGCTACCTATGGCCGCCCCGATTCACTTACTCCCCAGGTGGTACGAGAGTTGGTGGACACGGGTAGAGCCGAAAACGTGACCCTGATTATTGATAACCTCCAGAGCGGTCAGGATGCCGGGAAGGGAGTTGCTGAGGAGCTTGGCTGCCGGCGAATAATAATTTCCAATTTTCCCGGTGGTTTTGATAACACTGAGACCTGGGAAAAAGCCATAGACCGAAACGTTGAGCTGATACTGGGGGTGATGGCTCAATAGTGGTAGCAGAATGAAGGCAATAAGATGAGCAATACTGTGATAAATATTGAGAATGCCGTAGTTTCTTACCGGGAGGATATCGCTCTTCGGGGCGTATCCCTCAGGGTAAAGTCGGGAGAGTTTGTTGGTGTAGTTGGTCCCAATGGAGCCGGGAAGACGACACTGCTGACTATAGTCAACGGGTTAGGCAAACTAATCCACGGGCAGGTACAGGTGCTGGGGCATCGCCTCACCCCGGGTAGTGGTCGTTTTCTGAGAAAGAAGGTTGGTTATGTAGCCCAGGTCCAAAATATAGACCCCAGGATGCCAATGAATGTTCGTGAGGTAGTGATGATAGGGCGCTACGGACTTTTGGGCTTATTCCGGAGACCGGGCGAGCACGACTGGAAAATCGTGGATGAGATGTTAGAGCTGGTGGGCATGACTCACCTTGCCCGGCGACCTATTGGGCACCTGTCCGGGGGTGAGCAACAGCGGGTCGCCATAGCCCGCTGTCTGGCTCAGGAGCCGGAGTTATTTTTACTTGATGAGCCAACGGCTTCGTTAGACTGGAGGGCGAAAACGGATGTTCTGGAGCTGGTGAAGCTAATTCACGATTCACGGCACCTGACTACCCTATTTGTTACTCACGACCTCAGCTCCTTGCCTGTTGCCTGTGACCGGGTGGTGCTGATGAAAGAGGGGCTTATCTGGGGCGAGGGCTCACCTGAGGCGGCACTTACTGATGATAACCTCAGCCAGTTATATGATATGCCTCTCTCGGCAGTGAAGGCGAGGCGAAAAGAAGCTATTTTGATTTAAGGGGGTCTCGGACTTGGATTTGTCCATCTTGGGCTACCAATTCATGCAGAATGCCATCCTTTCCGCCGTTCTCGGTGGTATTGCCTGTGGTACTATCGGCGTTTTCGTGGTGACAATGCATATGCCCTTTATTGGCGTGTGCATGTCACACGCTGCCTTTGCCGGAGCTTTGCTCGGGCTGTGGCTGGGCTTTAACCCTCTGCTAGGTGCCTTTGGCGTCAGTCTGGCATCAGCGGCGGTTATTGGTCCTCTGGCTGACCGGGGGGAGCTAAGCCCTGAGACCTCGGTCGGGGTCATCTTTTCTCTTATGCTGGGGCTTGCCTTCCTGTTTATGGGGCTGATGCCCGGCACCAAGTCAGGAGCCCTGGAATTGCTGTGGGGTAGTATTCTGACCAATACCAGGAGCGACGTCATACTTCTGGGAATAGTAGCTGCGGTGGTGGTGGGGCTGGTTTTTCTCTTCTACAAGGAGTTTCAAGCCACCATTTTTCATCGCGATATGGCCCGCTCGGTCGGTATCCCGGCGACAGTTATGTTATATGGTATCCTGTTTTTAACCGGGGCGACGATAACGGCATCGCTCCGCTCCATCGGCGGGCTACTTATCTTCAGCCTCATTCTGAATCCAGCGGCGGCTGCCTACCAGCTTACTTACAGCATGAAGCGGATGTTTCTCCTTTCCGCCGGTTTTGCTGTTCTTTCTGGCTTGATGGGTCTGCTTATGTCCTACCTGTTTAATATTCCCAGTGGAGCTACGATAGTGATTACCTCTTCGGCAATATTTGGCATAGCTACTTTTTTCTCGCCGAAGAGGAAAGTGAAACCCTGGCAGAAGAAACCGCTAGTGGAGGAGAAACAGTGACCAAGACATATTTTAACCATAGGGCAGCCGTCTGGGATGAGACCAGCTCGGAAACGGATACAACCAGGCTGGAGCTGATGGCTGAGCGCCTGAATATTGAGCCCGGGTCTACAGTACTTGATGTCGGCAGTGGGACCGGGGTATTCATCCCTTTTCTATTAAGCCGGATTGGAAGTCAGGGACGATTAGTGGCTCTGGACTTTGCTGAGGAAATGTTAAACCGAGCCCGGGCTAAAGGCTTTAACGGATATATTGACTACCTTCATGCCGATGTAACCAGTATGCCGTTGCTTGAGGAGGTCTTTGATGTTGTGGTGTGCTACTCCAGCTTTCCCCACTTCCAGGACAAGCCCAGAGCCCTGGCTGAAATTAACCGGGTAACCAAAAGCGGTGGTAGACTGTTAATCTGCCACACCTCAAGCCGGGCTATAATTAATGAGTTTCACCGCCAAATCCCAGCCGTGGGCAACGATACTATTCCTGATGAGCCTGAGATGCTGATAATGCTGTCAATGGCTGGGTTTACTGATATTAAGATAGACGACGGTAGCCAGAGTTATCTGGCTAGTGCCAGCAAGCCTAGATTAGCTTGAGTGTCTGGGGCTCAAGCTCAAGGCTGATGTCCAGAGCTTTGGCCGAATGGGTGAGGGCACCAACGGAGATAAAATCAACCCCGACCGTAGCTACCGCGCCGACATTGGCCAGGGTAATACCCCCCGAGGCTTCAATCTGAACCTGGCTGGGAGCCGAGTCCACTACCCGGCGCATTTCATCGGGGCTCATGTTATCCAGCATGATGATATCCGCCCCAGCCTCAGCAGCATCCAGGGCTTCCTGAATAGTGCTGGCCTCAACCTCAACCTTTACCCCCTGGGGGGCATTCTGCTTAGCCTTGGCGACAATATCCTTGATATTCATGCCTAGGGCGCGTAGTGCCGCCAGGTGATTATCCTTAATCAGGATACCATCGCCGAGGTGAAAGCGGTGGTTTTGTCCGCCGCCGATGCGCACGGCATACTTTTCCAGCCACCTGAGACCGGGGGTGGTCTTGCGAGTATCGGTAATTTTAACCCCAAGCCCTTTGGTTTTGGCTATGAATTGGGCTGTCAGTGAAGCAATACCACTGAGCCTCTGGAGGAAATTGAGGGCTACCCGCTCGGCTTTGAGGATGCTTATGACATTACCGAAGATGGTGGCGATTATGTCTCCGGGTTTAACCCTGGTTCCGTCTTTAATCAGCAGTTCAACCTTAAGTGACGGGTCAACCCTGAGGAATACCCTCCCGGCTACTTCGCCACCGGCTATTATCCCTTTTGCCTTAGCCAGCATAGATGCCTTCCCCTGGAGCTCAGGCGGTATTAGCCCCTGGCTGGTAATATCACCGTGGCTTATATCCTCAGCCAGGGCAAGGTCGATAATGCTATCAATCTGTTCTTGAGATAATTGGAATTTATTTATCAACCTCACCCCCTGTATCCCCCTCTCCTTCAAAGGAGAGGGGGAGGGATTATTTTTAGAGGGGCTTCGCCCCTCTTAAACTCCCCTCTAACTAACCGCCAGCATGCGGTCAACGGCTTGTTTGGCCTTCAGTCTTACCTCTTCGGGGACGGTTACTATATTCTGCCTTAATTCCATGGTTTGTGCCACTATTTCCAGGGTTGTCTTCTTCATATCGGTGCAGATTTGACCGTTTGAGATTAGGTAGAAGGACTTTTCTGGGTTCCCCTGGCGTAAGCCATGAAGTATGCCTTCCTCGGTGCCGATAATAAAGCTGTTGTGTGGAGATGCCTTGGCATAGCGGAGCATCTGTGAGGTGCTGAGGGCAGCGTCAGCCAGGGCTACCACTTCAGGTCGGCACTCAGGGTGGACCAATACCCGGGCATCAGGGTGGAGCCTTTTGGCCATCCTTACCTGCTCGGGCTTAATGCGGTGGTGAACATAGCAAAATCCGGGGTAGAGGATAATATTCTTTTTAGTCTGGGTTGAAATGAAGTGCCCGAGATTCTGGTCAGGGACAAAGAGTATGTCATTATTGGCTACTGATTCGACCACCTTGACACCATTAGCCGAGGTGCAGCAAATATCGCTTTCCGCCTTGACCTCGGCTGATGAATTGACATAGGCGACGACCGCTGCCCTGGGGTATTTTTGCTTCCATTGTCTTAAATCATCAATATTAATCATATCGGCTAGTGGGCAGCCAGCGCTTCCTTCTGACAGCAGGATGGTGCGGGCGGGGTTGAGGATGGCGGCGGTTTCAGCCATAAAACGCACGCCGCAGAAGACGATTGTCTGGGCATCTACCTCAACGCATTGGCGGGCTAGTTCCAGGGAGTCGCCAACAAAGTCAGCGATATCCTGAACCTCGGGTCGCTGATAATTATGGGCGACAATAACCGCCCTTAGCCCCCTTTTTAGTTCGGCTATCTTTTCTTTGATTTCGTTGAAATTGCTCATTTATAATAATTTACCCTGTAGTGACCAGGGGCTGGTTTTCTCAATTCTGATTGTTACCAGTTGCCCCAGGCAGTCATTGGTGTCACTGAAGAATACCAGTTTACCGGTTCGGGTTCGACCTTGCCACTTGCCTTTTTTTCTGCCGTCTACCAGGACTTCAACCGTCTCGCCTAATAGCTGGCGGTTAATTTCAGCGGCAATTCTCTCCTGAAGCTGCTCAATCTTATTTAGTCGCTCCCGTTTCTCAGCCAGGGGGATATTATCCTCAAATTTTCTGGCGGCAATAGTCCCCGGTCTGGGTGAATAGGCGGCTACATGAACGGTATCAAACCTTAGCTCGGAGAGCAAATTAAAGGTTTGCTGGAACTGCTCTTCGGTTTCTGATGGGAAGCCGACAATGACATCGGTGCTCAGGGCTACCCCCGGTATCTGGCTTCGTATTTGGGTAACAAGGTGGCGATAATCGTCTACGGTGTAGCCCCGTCTCATTGCTTTCAGGATGTCATTGCTGCCTGACTGAACGGGGAGACTAATTAGCTCACAGACCTTATCCCGGTGGGCTACGGCCTCAATCAGCCCGGGGCTCATGTCCTTGGGGTGGTTAGTCAGGAAGCGTATGCGGGCTAATCCATCTATAGTATTTAGCTCACTTAGTAAGTCGGCCAAGTCTGGCTGATGAGGCAGGTCGTGCCCGTATGAGTCCACATTTTGTCCCAGCAGGGTTACCTCTTTTACGCCGCGACGCACCAGCTCTTTGACCTCGCTGACTATTTCGGCTAGCGGGCGGCTCCTTTCTCGCCCCCGGCGGTAGGGGACAATGCAGTAGGAGCAGAAGTTATCACAACCCTGGATGATGGGCACGAAGGTGGTTGGTGAGGGGTGTAGGGGCATTATAGTATGAAGGTTACCCTGCTTTTCCAGCCATGGCGGATATTCTCCCGGCTGGAAAAAGTAGTCAACGTGGGGGAAGCTTTGCCTGAGCTGGTCAAGCTTGGAGTTAACCAGGCAGCCGGTAACCGCCAGGGTCAGGTTAGGACGTGACCCTTTTAGTGGTTTAAGGGCGTTGAGCTTGTTAATGACCCGGTTCTCGGCACTCTGGCGCACCACGCAGCTATTAAGCACGATTAAATCGGCCTCGTCAGCGGTAGCTATAGACTGATAGCCTAGTTGCTCCAGGTAACTGCCCAGCCGCTCCGATTCCGCCTTATTCATCTGACAGCCGATTGTCCAGATATAGTATTTGGGCATGGTCTCCCGCCGTGTTGTTAAAATATAAGCCCCTTATTCAAGGGGCATAATAACTTTTTATGGCGGAGGGAGTGGGTTCTTGAAGCTCACGATTCTTCACTCGGAAATAGGAGTTCTTTAAGTACAATAACTTGACAAGATTGATTTCCCAATCTTAACCGCTTTTGAGCACCCGGAAGTGGTTCGATTCCGTCTCTTTCAAGGGACGAAACTATATATTCTTCGTCTCCTTCGTAATCGTCCTCCCATACTATTACTAAGTCTATATCTCGGAGATACTTTTTCTCATTAAAAAAATCCACTTTGATGAGCTCTGCTAACCCTAATTTAAATTCCACAAATTTAAGGTCTCTCCAACTTATTTCAGCGGGCATCTCTCCATCTTCACTTTTTGACACATACATCAGAGCATCATAAGTGCGATTAATACTTGCACGGAAAGGATAGTATCCTTTGAGTTTACCGCTACTCAGCAGTTCATGGAATAAGCATATTACATCTTGCTCTTCCTGAGGCGGGAGTTTGAGTGAAAGGCCGATATTTCTGAATGTATTACCGGGTGCTTTATAGGCTTCGTATTCTTTCTCTTTGTCCCATAGATCTCCCGGGGGTTCAATGGATTCTCTTTCCCCAACAATGAGACTTGATAGACGGGTTAACAAGCCAAAGATATCAGCAAAAAAGGCGTCAGCTTGTCCTTTTATAACGCTTGGAATGTTTCGTTTCCCATAGCCAAGAGTAGTGTCTAAGTCCATAATAAAGTGGATATTCAAAAGATACCCAAGTTTTCCTGAGCTTGTAACTGGGTTCAGTCCGATGTTTGTTGGCAAGCCATTTATAGAAATCAGTTGTTTAGTAGAAAGATGTAAAAACCTTTTTAAATATCGACTGGGACCAATCACTAAATAAATACCATTCATCTTTTCAAAGACTTTGCCGTGTTTTTTAAGTTTCCCTTGGTCTTCGATAAGTAGCAGCTTTCCTGTGTTCCTGTCTCGTCTTATCTTTGAAAGTAACAATTTTGATTGTTCTTTTGTAAGTTTTTGGATTAAAATTTTCTTTAGATTTGGGTCAGGCGGGTTCTCTATAGTCGCGCTCAAATGTTCAAAAAATCTATCTGCCTTGTCCGACTTCTTAAGTGACAAATAAATTTCTTTGAAGTCGGTATAAATTGCTGGAAACTCCCGACTAATAGTTTTCCCATGGTTTACTTCCTCAGAAAGAAAAGCACATTGAGGGATTTTACTTATCCTATGCTCCTCTAAGGTAGGATAATCTAATATTACATTTATTCTTGTACGGATGGGTTTAAGTCCTTCACCAATTCCCAAAAGTGCTTGAACACACCCTAAGTAAGTCTGGGTGCGGAAATATATTTCCAATAAATCTATTAGCTCCTTTCCCGAATGAATCTCTTCAATGTCCAACTCGCTGCAATAATCGGCTATAATCTCTTGGAAGAAATCATAGACGCTGTAATCATGAAGCGAATAACTAACTTTTGTAAAAAATCTTGGCGAATCAGATTCTTTGATTTCTGGGCCCCCAATGTCATCGTCGAAATCTGGCTGGAGAAACTTCCAACAATCCTCGATTCTTTTTGCCCACCTTCCGTCAGCACAGTTAGTATCAACCTCGAAAAACTCTGAAGTGAACACTGTTGCTTTAATTCCAACACCTTGGCTTCCCTTGAGAATCTTCCGCATATTAGGGTCGCCTTTAGCGGTTCCCCCTAGTGTAAAAACTGTTGGGAATTCCTCAACAGGAATCCCCTTGCCATTATCTGTGACCACAACTTTATTTGTCCCAATATGTAAATCTATAGTTATCTTGCCCTGACTGATGCCATCGTGAAGTTGAATAGCGTCATGAGAGTTCTGTATTGCTTCATGAATGAGTCGCCACTGACCGGAATATGTTTCTATAGTGTCTTTAATCAACATTTTCACGTAATCTGCTTGTAAACCAAATAGCTTCATGTATACACCTCTTTATGGCGGAGGGGGTGGGATTTGAACCCACGACCCCGGTTTCCCAGGGTAAGCGCTTAGCAGGCGCCCGCACTAGACCACTATGCGACCCCTCCTTAATTCTGTGGAGCTGGTATCACTTTATTAAATTTTATCACATTTGGCTGTATTTTATAAATAACCCTGCCCTATGCTATGATTTGTCCATACCAATATGGAGATTAATGTTTTAATTGAGCCCGGGCTTGAGGGGTGTCCTGAGGTGAGCTGGCTGAGGAGCATAGCTGAGCAGGTTCTTAAGGCTCAGGAGGTTAGCTCTAGCGCCGAGCTGGGTCTGGTTATTGCCAGTCAGGAAAGGGTGCAGGAGCTAAATCGGAGCTACCTGGGCAGGGACGAGCCCACCGATGTGCTAGCCTTTTCTATGCTACCGGCTGGGGGAGACCTGCCGCCTTTTGTTCCACCCCCTGACGGGGTATTACACCTTGGTGAAGTGATTATTTCCTACCCTCAAGCGGTGATGCAGGCTGAGGAGCATGGACATTCGGTAAAAAGGGAGGTAGCTATTCTTATCATTCATGGCGTGCTTCACCTCCTGGGATATAGCGATGATAAGCCTGAGCTGAAGCGTCTTATGTCAGCCAGGGAGAAGGAAATCCTGAGCTACATTGAAAATACACTACGGGGGGAATAACCGTGGCCGAAAGGTTTATGGTTGAAGGGTTCAAACCATTTGTCGGGAAACACTGTGAGACCACTGCTTTGAAGAGGGTGCTCGACTATCATGGGCTTTCTTTGTCGGAGGAAATGCTTCTGGGCTTAGGCGGGGGGATTGGCTTTATCTACTGGTATGTGAAGATGATGCCCAGTCCGTTTGTCGGGGGGCGTTCCGGGAAAGGCACTGATTTCCCGACCAATATCTGCCGCCGAATTGGGGCTGATGTGACCATTAGCGAAACCTCCAGTTCTAAAAAGGGATATGAGGAGCTGAAGGCACTACTTGGTGCTGGTGAGGCGGCGGTTGTTTATGGAGATATGGCTTACCTGCCCTATTTCGCCATTCCCGAGGTGGCTCACTTTGGCGGGCATGTTTTTGTCGTCTTTGGTCTGGATGAGGCAAGGGACGAGGTTTATATCTATGACCGGGGGAGAAACCCGGTAACGGTAGGTATAGCCGACTTAGCCCGGGCACGAGGCTCAAAATTTCCTCCCTTCCCGCCTAAACATAGGCTGCTGAAGATAAGTTATCCCTCGGCAGTGGCTGACTTGGGCCCAGGCATTAAAGAGAGCATTCGGGAGTGCTGTCAGGGTATGCTGAAGCCGCCAATAAAAAACATTGGGCTTGCCGGGATGGAAAAGTGGTCAAAGCTGGTGGTGAAATGGCCTGACCAGTTTGAGGGAATCAATCTGTTGGGGGCGCTGATGAATGGTTTTATCTATATAGAGACGGGCGGTACCGGTGGCAGTGCCTTCCGCTCAATGTATGCCCGGTTTCTGGAAGAAGCCAGCTCGGTTATAGACCAGCCAGCCCTGAGAGAAGTGGCCGAAATGATGCGGGAATCGGCTAAAGTCTGGAGTGAGATTGCCTCGGGGTTAATGCCCGATTCCTGGCCCAATCTTAAACGGATGAGGGAGCTAATATTGGAAAAGGACCGGCTCTTTGAAGAGCAGGGTCCGGCTGTCTTAGTGGCCATGAGGCAGATTAATACCGAGTTGGATAACTTGATGGGGCAGGCGGTAAAAGATTTGGAGAAAACTCCCGAATTTCTATCTGATGTAAAGCCAAGTATTGTAAAATGCTTTCAAATAGAGAGGAAGGCATTTGAGGCATTAAGCACCATTATTTAGTGGAGGAGTAAATTGAAAGTTCTCGGTATTGCTGGTAGCCCGCGGCGGGGTGGTAATACTGACCTGTTGTTGACCGAGGTTATGAGGGGTGCTGCCAGCCGAGGGGCTGAGGTCAAAACTATTATCCTTAACGACCTTAATATCGCTCCCTGTCAGCACTGCGATGCTTGTCTGGAGGCAGGCAGGTGCCAGGTGGAGGATGATATGCAGATGGTTTACCGGGAGTTGGAGCAGGCAGACCGATTAGTTCTGGCTTCGCCGATACATTTTATGGGGCTAACGGCTCAGGCCAAGGCAATGATTGACCGCTGCCAGGCATTATGGGCACGCAAGTATATACTAAAGACGCCACCGCTGGGCAATAGGCGAGAGAGAAAGGGATTATTTGTTTCGGTTGGTGGCAGAAGGGTGTCCCATGGGTTTGAGCCAGCGCTGACTACAGTAAAGAGCCTGTTCAAAGTCCTGGATATTACCTATGCCGGTGAATTGGTATTCCCCGGGGTGGATGAGAAAGGAGCTATATCTAAATATCCTGAAGCCTTAACTCAAGCCTTCCTCGCCGGGCAAAAGCTGGTGGAAGATTAAGATTAGGCTAATTATTCTTTTGCTGCTTCCACTCCCCATAAGAGAGCAAGCAATTTTTCCTCAGAGGTTTCATGGGGTAAAAGTTCGGTGATAATTTGCCCGTGGCGCATAACCAAGATTCGGTCAGAAGCCCTCATAATTTCCCTTAAGTCCGAGGACAAAAGCAGCACCCCAATTCCTCCGCTGGCTAGTTGGGTTACCACGTCGTAGATTTCCTCACGTGCCCCGACATCAACACCGCGTGTTGGCTCATCCAGCATCAAGAGTTGTGCTTGAGCGGCGAGCCATTTTCCTAATACCACTTTCTGCTGGTTGCCACCACTAAGGAGCTTCACCAACCTACCGGGTTCAGGTGGACGAAGAACAACATCCTTGATGATGCCCCGAACCAAGTCTAATACCCTTCTGCCTATGACCACAAACCGTCTGGTTACCCTGTGTAAAGCCGGTAAGGTTATGTTAAAACTGACCGATTGCTCAGCTATCATCCCTTCAGAGTGACGGTCCTCGGTGACAAAACCAATGCCCATTTTCTTGGCTTTACTGGGGCTAAGGGATTTGATATCTACCTCTTTACCGTTAAGTATATATTTTCCGGTTACAGGAATGGTTTTAGGTAAAGCGCCAAAGATGGCTTTGCCTAGCTCACTTTTGCCGGCGCCTAAAAGCCCGGCTATTCCAACAATTTCCTTTTTCCCGACCGTCAGGTTAATGTCGAAGAAAAAGCCTTTGGCCGCAAAGTCCTGAAGTTCAAGTATATTCTCCCCCGCTTTCTTAACTGCCTCTTCTCGGACAATCTCTCTACTGATTTTCTTTCCCGTCATCCTTTCCATCATGGTACCGGGTGTTATTTTACTGGTCTTGTCGGTGGACACTATAACCCCGTCTCTTATAACTGTAACCCGGTCGGTAATCTCGAAGACCTCGTCCAATTTGTGACTTATATATACGATTGCCATACCCTTATCGCGCAGGCTTCGGATGAGGTTAAATAAATTTCGGATTTCGTCATATGATAGGGCGGAGGTTGGCTCGTCCATGATAAAGACCACCGGGTCATATGAAAATGCCCTGGCAATTTCGACCTCCTGTTGGTCAGCTACCTTAAGGTCGGCTATTAAAGCCTGAGGTGAGACATCGCTGCCAAGCATCTCCAGGAGTTTTCTAGATTCCTCATACGCCTTACCCCGTCGTATCATGCCTCGCCTTGAAGGTAACCTGCCCATGAAAATGTTTTCAGCTACGCTGAGAAACTGTACCAGCCCAAACTCCTGATAAACCATGGAGACGTGCTGCCGCTGCGCTTCGGCGGGGCTGGCAAATCTAACCTCCTTACCAACAACAACATACCTTCCACTATCAGGATGGTGAACACCCATTAAAGTTTTCATCAGCACGCTTTTACCGGCACCATTTTCGCCCACCAGACCATGGACTTCGCCTTTATATACTTCAAAATCCACGTCCTTTAGTACCTTTACCCCGCCAAAGGACTTATTAACCCCGCTCATTTGTAACGCAACTTCGGCCATAGTATACCTCGCTTTCTACCCACGGTAGTTCATGTTTTTAGGCAGATTTATTATTAATGATAATTACTAAAAAGTCAAGCCCTAGCACCGGGCTACACCAATGAGCTCAGTTATATCATTTATCCCCTCTTGTTGCATGAATTGTTCTATTCCCTGTAAAACATCGAAAGGGGAGCGAGGGTTGGTAAAGCTAGCTGTGCCCACCTGGACGGCACTGGCTCCAGCCATAATAAACTCTATGGCATCGCTGGCAGTAGCAATGCCACCGCAGCCAATAACTGGTATCCCCACTGCTCCAGCTACCTCATATACCATATATAACGCCACCGGTTTGATTGCTGGACCGGATAGACCTCCGGTTATGTTGCCTAATAGGGGTCGGCGCCGGGTGATATCAATGACCATGCCCTTTATGGTGTTGATTAAGGATATGGCATCGGCCCCAGCTTCAGCCACAGCTAGAGCAATGTTAGCTATATCGCTGGTGTTTGGGGTTAACTTGACCAGTACTGGCAGAGAAGTGGCTGTTTTGACGGCGGCAGTTACTTTGGCGGCTGATTTGGGGTCGGCGCCAAACTCAGCGCCACCAGCTTTGATATTAGGGCAACCAATGTTTACTTCAAGAGCGCTAATTCCAGCCACCCCGTCCAGCTTGCCCGCCAGTTGGGCGTAGTCGTCAACAGTTTCACCGGCAATGTTAACAATGACCGGCACGCGCCAGCTTGCCCAGATTGGCGCTTTTTCTTTAATTAAAGCCTCAACGCCAATATTCTGTAGTCCAATTGAATTGAGCACGCCACAAGCTGTTTCGGCGAGCCTAGGCTGAGGATTACCGTCTCTAGGCTCAAGAGTGGTTCCTTTGCATACAATAGCCCCTAACTTTTGAATATCAAACAGGTGGCTATATTCCGTCCCATAGCCGAAGGTGCCCGAGGCTGTCATCACCGGATTGGCTAGTAATAAGCCCGGCTGGTGTTTGGGTGCTAATTGAACTGAAAGATTCGTAACCAGCTCCTTATAGCAGGTTAGTAATAGTGCCAGCGTTATTGAAGAAGAACTTATCACCAAACTCTTGAGCCATTATCATAGCCGCTGGCAGACCGGTGCAGTGTGAGACGCCTAAGTGTTGAACGTCTAGCTCTCTCAGGGCAGCAATTGTCGAGCCTATTTGCTCTTTGGAAGCATCGATAAGATGACAGCCACCCAATACGGTGTGTATCCTTTTTACCTTAGTCAGCTTCTGGGCGTAGTAAAGGGTGTTGATAATGCCACGATGGGCGCAACCCAGAATGACAACTAGCCCCTGCTCAGTATTTATAACCAGCGCCTGGTCGTCTAGAAGCTTGTCAGGCTGAAAGCCAGAGTCTTCTTTTATCAGCAGATAAGGCTCTATCTCCTCAAACTCGGTTAGCATAGGAATCTCACCGGTAGTCATTATGTTATCAGTTATTTTTGTTGATTTTGTGGTTAGGTTAAAGTTAGCTCCTAGGCTTTCAAGCTCCTGGCGTGAAAAGGGTATGCCGATATATCTATAGTCTTCTTGGCGAGAGCTGTACTTAGCCGCCCATATATCGGGGTGGGCTATTATCTCTATTTGTTTCCTCATCTTCCGTAATAGTTGGCGCAAACCACCGGTATGGTCGTAGTGACCATGACTCAAAATAATCTTATCAATTCGGCTCAAGTCAATTCCAAGAATATCAGCATTATAGCTAGCTGAGATGCCTTGCCCAGTATCAAGTAGTATGCTTAAATTGTCTATTTCTACCAGGATACTCAGCCCCCATTCAGCCAGAAAGTTGCCCAGACCAGCCGTATTTTCACTTAGCGTAGTAATTCTAAGCTTCGTTCTATCCTCCTGAATAAAGACTATAGGTTGTAGGTGCTATTATAGGCTATGTGGGCTGGGGTGGCAACTTCTTCCTTCTTACGAATAGGAGGGGAAACACTATATCGCTGGTACAGCAAGGAAGCCAGACCGCCAGGAATAAAAATAGGAAGATAGCCAGAAGTATAATCCAGTTTATTGTTACGCCTAACGCCATAATGATATGGAATAATGATGCCCAGGTGCTTAACAATACATGTCCAGCGTGGGGGAATTTGGTGGTAGGTTTCCGGTAACCAATAGCGATACCCAAAACCGCTGCGGGATTGGTTAATAAAGGTTCTTCAAGAAAGCCGATGTGCATTCCCTTGCTCTCAAGGCTGAGTAAGGTTTCTCCGAGATAAGGGATTACTGAATCGCTCAGCGTGGCTATGCCGATGGAGCCAAAATAGCCGATTAAAATCGCTGCCCAGATTCTGCCGTTACCATATTTTTTATACATGGCTACGGTCACCAGGGCACTCAAAGCAATATGAGTTGGGTGCAAGATGTAAAAAACAGTGTAAGAAATCGGGGAAACCTGGGAGAGGGCATTAGTAAAGACTATTATCACCATGATAATAATCCCAGTAACACCGCCCAAGGCGGTGAACGGGGCATGATTTTTGAGTTCGTTGGCTATTCGTCTGAGCATTTTTCTATAGCTAATTGAAAAATATTTTCATTAAAAACTTAAAAAAATAATAGCTACCGAGTTACTTCTTTCTGGCAGGCCTGGCAAAGACCGACGAACTCAAGCAGGTGGTCTTCAATGTCGAACCCGGTTTCTAGAGATAGCCTTTGCTCCAATTGACTAAGGTCATAACCACTAAAATCAACGACCTTGCCGCAGTTGGAGCAAATCAAATGGTGGTGGTGCTCTGAAGCACCGGTGGTATAGCTGCGGCAGCTGCCTCCGGCATGCAACTCACAGATAAGCCCCAGTTTGGCCAGTATATCCAGGGTACGGTAGACGGTTACCAGCCCAATATTAGGGTGCTCTTGGTGTACCCTTTCATATATGGCGGCGGGGGTAAGATGGTCCTGACTTGAGGCGACTGTCTGTATCACTATCCGGCGTTGGGGGGTGAACTTATAGCCATGCTGTCTCAGTATGGTAGCTATCTTTTTCTCGGAAAATCTCATTTCAAGTTGTAATTGAAAATTATTATCATTTAATATTATTAAAGATTAGCCCTGGTTGTCAAACTTTTATTTAGGATGGCGAGGGGATAATCCTTTACCCCTTTGTTTTTGAGTGCTATTTGGTGCTGTGATATAATAATTCCGAGGTGACATAAATCATGTTAGACCAGTTGGACAGAATAGAGCAGCGTTATCAAGAACTAGAGCGGCAGATAGCCACGCCTGAGGTGGCATCTGACCCAAAACAGTTACAGGTACTGGCTCAGGAGAGAGCCAGTATTGAGGATTTGGTGACGAAGTACCGGGAGTATAAAGCAACGGCTAAGTCGCTGGAAGAAACAAGGGCGATGCTGAGTGGTGAGCTGGACGAGGATATGGTGGCTTTGGTCAAGCAAGAGATAGGAAGCCTTGGGTCAAAGCTAGAGCATCTGCTTCAGGAGCTAAAATTTGCTCTCTTGCCTAAGGATGCTAGTGATGACAGAGACATTATTATGGAGATCCGGGCTGGGGCTGGTGGTGATGAAGCCGGGCTGTTTGCTGCTGACCTCTTCCGTATGTACAGTCGGTATGCCCAGTCTAAAGGTTGGGGAGTTGACATTATTAATGTCAATGAGAGCGGCATTGGTAGCTTTAAAGAAATCATATTTGAGATAAAGGGCAAAGGTGCCTTCAGCCGACTGAAGTATGAGAGGGGGGTTCACCGGGTGCAGCGAGTGCCTGTCACTGAGTCTTCGGGTAGAATTCACACCTCAACAGCCACAGTAGCTGTTCTCCCCGAGGCGGATGAGGTAGAGGTGGCGGTTAATCCTGATGACCTGAAAATTGACATCTTCCATAGTCGGGGTGCTGGCGGGCAGAATGTAAATAAGGTAGCCACCGCTGTCCGCATCACCCACTTGCCTACTGGTATGGTAGCCACCTGCCAGGACGAGCGCTCACAGCTAAGAAACAAAACGAAGGCGATGGCGGTGCTCCGAGCTCGACTGCTGGATGTAGAGCAGCGTAAAAAAGAAGAGGAAGTGACCAGACAGCGCCGCTCCCAGGTAGGCACCGGCGACCGGGCGGAGAAGATACGAACCTATAATTTCCCTCAAGACCGTGTTTCCGACCACCGTATTGGTCTAAGTCTCCACAACCTGCCCCGAATCCTGGAGGGAGAACTTGACGGGCTTATTGATGCCCTGGCGGCTAACGACCAGATGAAACGGCTGGAGAAGCAACTGGCATGACCCTAAAACAGGCTCTTAATCGTGCCCGCGGGATTCTGGTGGCTAATAACATTGAACAGGCTCGCCTAGAGTGCGAGCTATTATTAAGGCATGCCTTAAGACTCAGCCGAGTTCAGTTATATCTGGACCTTGACCAGGAATTAGGCTTTGAAGAAGAGGAAGATTTCTGGCAGCTAATTAAGCGCCGCCTGAGCGGTGAGCCTACAGCCTACATAATAGGGCATCGTGAGTTCTACGGGCTTGATTTCTATGTTGAGCCCAGCGTCTTAATTCCCCGACCGGAAAGCGAGCTACTGGTAGAGAAAGCGCTTGAACTGGCTCAAAATGGCACTATGTCTAGTATAGCTGAAATTGGCACCGGTTGTGGGGCTATTGCCATCAGCCTGGCGCTAAACCTACCCCAGGCGAAAATCTATGCCACTGACATATCAGCTTCTGCCCTCAAAGTTGCCCTGTTTAACTGCCAGAAACACGGGGTGGAAGATAGAATTTGTCTTCTCCAGGGCGATATGCTTACTCCTCTACCTGAGCCTGTTGACCTCATAATAGCTAATCTGCCCTATGTTAAGGAAATGGAATTGCCCCGGATAAGTCCCGCCGGTTTTGAGCCGCGGCTGGCACTAAACGGAGGCCGGGACGGACTGGAAAAGATACGCCAGTTATGCCAGCCGCTGGGTGATAGGCTTTGCCCTGAGGGCTGTCTGCTTCTGGAGATTGGACAGGGGCAAGCGAGAGCAGTAACCACCCTCTTGTCTCGCCTCTTCCCTTCGGCTAAGATAGAAGTCGTACCCGATTTGAGCGGCATAGACCGGGTGGTAAGTCTAACCTTTAGGGCTACAACCGTCGGCGGAAAGTTTAAGATTAAGGAGCAGGCTATAAGATGAACGTGATTGTCTGCGTTAAGCAGGTTATTGACCCTGAGGCACCACCAGCCAGCTTCAAGATTGACCCCGCCGGCAATAAGATGATGACCCCGCCCGGTGTCTCACCAGTAGTCGACCCTTATGCTGAATATGCCGTAGAAGCCGCGCTGAGAATCAAGGATGCCCTGGGGGGCAAAATCACGATTATAAGCCTGGGGGCAAACCTGTTACCAGAGGTGGTTAAAAAACCGTTAGCTATGGGGGCTGATGAGCTTGTCCTGTTGGAGGACGAGGCTTTTGCTGAGGGTGATAGCTGGTCAACAGCCTATGCCCTGGGTATGGCTATCAAGAAGCTGGGTGACTATGACCTCATCCTTTGTGGCCGGGAGGCTTCCGACTGGGATGCCGGGCAGGTAGGTTCAGGTATCGCCGAGCTCCTGGGGCTGCCCGGTGTAACCTTAGCCCGAAAAATAGACATCACCGAGGGCAGGGCAAGGGTGGAGAGGGTGACTGATGATGGCTACGAGGTGGTTGAGGTGTCTTTGCCGGCCGTGATTACGGTAAGTAATGAGCTTGGCGAGCCTCGCTACGCCACTATTAAGGGTATTATGATAGCTAGAAGGAAGGAGCCTGTGGTCTGGAAACCAGCCGATATCGGGGTTGAGTCTTCTCAAGTTGGTGCCGCCGGCCGACGCAGCCAGCTGTTAAAGCTATTCCAGCCAGTTCGTGAAGGTAAATGCGAGGTTGTAGAAGGGGACAGTCCCGAAGAAGCGGCGGTTAATCTAGCCCTGAAACTGAGGGAAGCTAAAGCCCTATGAGGGGTAGATATTAGTGGCTGAATATAGAGGGGTTCTTATTTATGCTGAGATTGGTGAGGGAAAGCTAAAGGCAATCTCTACCGAGTTATTGGGCTGCGGGCGAAAGCTGGCTGACGACCTGGGGCAGGAATTATGGGCGGTGCTGGTAGGCAGCGGTATAAGCAGTTTAGCCCGGGAAGCCATTGCCTTTGGTGCTGATAAGGTATATGTAGTTGATGCCCCGTTGCTTGAGGACTACCAGATAGATTCCTATGTCTCAGTTATGGCAAAGGTAGTCAAGCAGGTGATGCCTCAGATTCTCATCCTGGGACAGACCTCTATCGGTCGCGACCTAGCCCCCAGGCTAGCCTTCAGGCTGGGCACGGCGGCTGCTACCGACTGTATAGAGCTAGCTATTGACCCCGACTCAAAGCTAATGTGGCAAACCAAACCGGTATATGGAGGCAATGCCCAGGCTATCTTCACCTGCCAGTCCTATCCGCAGATAGCTACAGTTAGAGCCAAGGCAATGTCACCCCTGGAGCGAGACGACTCAAAGCAGGGGGAGGTTATTACTATTGGGGCTGACTTGGACGCATCAGCCATAAGAGCCAGAGTCCTGGAGAAGGTGCGGGAGGAAGTAGAGGGGATAAAACTGGAGGAGGCTGAGGTCATAGTCAGTGGGGGTAGAGGCATTGGTGGTGCTGACGGTTTTAAGCAATTAGAGGAGCTGGCTTCAATCTTGAAGGGAGCAGTGGGGGCTAGCCGACCTCCCTGCGATAATGGCTGGGTAGCGGACTCGTTACAGGTAGGGCTTACCGGCAAGATTGTCACCCCTGACCTTTATATTGCTGTCGGCGTCTCCGGTGCCAGCCAGCACATAAGTGGTTGTTCCGGGGCTAAAAACATCGTGGCCATAAATAAAGACCCTGAGGCAAACATCTTCAAGGAAGCCCACTTCGGCGTGGTTGGCGACTGGAAAAAGGTACTCCCTGCCTTTACCAGTAAGGTCAGGGAACTCCTGGCTGAGTAAAATCAGTAGTTTTTAGTGGTCTTTTAAGCCTTCCTGGCTTGTCTTTCGGCGATAATCTTTTGGGCGATTTGGGGTGGGACTTCCTCGTAGTGGCTGAAGCCAGCGGTGAAGCTTCCCCTCCCCTGAGTTATTGATTTCAGGTCGATAGCGTAGCGCAAAATCTCAGCCTGGGGCACTTGAGCCTCAATAACGTTCCGACCATCTTCAGGGTTCATGCCTAATACTCTGGCTCGTTTGGCATTGAGGTCGCCAATAATATCACCGGTGAAGTCTTCAGGGACGCTGACTTTAATATTCATTATCGGTTCCAGGAGGATAGGTTGCCCCTGGGATAGTCCCTTCTTCAGCGCCTGTGCCCCGGCAATCTTGAAGCATATATCTGAGGAATCAACCGGGTGATAGGTGCCATCGTATATCCTAGTCTTTATGTCAACCACGGGATAACCAGCCAGAACCCCCTCCTGGGCGGCTTCATTAACCCCCTTCTCTACGGCGGGAATATAGTTCTTGGGTATGGCACCACCCACCACCTTATCAATAAACTCACGACCACTGCCACGAGGCAGAGGCTCCAAATCAAGGCAGACATGCCCGTATTGACCGTGCCCCCCGGTCTGTTTCCTGTGCTTATACTCAGCCTTAGCCGGTATGGTGATAGTCTCTTTATAAGGCACTTTGGGAGTTTCCAGCTTGACACCGACCCCAAATTTACGCAACATCTTCTCGGCAGCTACTTCAAGGTGAGTCTCACCCAGCCCCGATAGAATAGTCTCGTTGGTATCAGCCTCCCGGTGCACCTGAAGGGTGGGGTCTTCCTCAGACAGCCGGGATAAAGCTACACCCAGCTTATCTACATCAGCCTTAGTCTTGGGATGTACTGCTTCACTAAAGGCTGGTTCGGGGAATAGAGTGGGGGCAATGGGCATTGGCTTATCACGAGTACACAATGTGTCTCCGGTGCTGGTTACACTCAATTTGGCTACCGCCCCTATGTCTCCAGCCCTGACCTGAGACACCGGTTCCTGGGTCTTACCTCTCAGCGTAAATAGCTGACCTATACGCTCTACCTCGCCCTGGGTAGCATTCCACACCTGAGAATTGCTCTCAATGGTGCCCATATAAACCCGAAAGTAGGTAAGCTTACCAACATACGGGTCGGCACTGGTTTTAAACACCAGAGCCGCTAGTGGAGCCTCCTGAGATGGCTCAATCATCTGTACTTGTTTAGCTGAATCGCCAGCGATAACTACCTCTCGCTCTTTAGGTGATGGCAGATAGCTATACATAACGTCCAGCAGTGAAGCAATGCCTATATTCTTTAACGCTGAACCAACTAAAATGGGCACAATCTTACCCGTTACCACTGCCTGGCGTAAGCCATTACTTAGCTCGTCCCGACTTAGCTCCTCACCGCCGAGATACTTCTCAATAAGCCGGTCATCAATTTCAGCTATCGCCTCTACCAGTTTCTCCCGAAAAGAATCGGCCTGGTCTTTCAGTGATGAGGGCACTTCAGCCTCCTTAGCTGGAGAGCCGGTGTAGCTTTTCATTGCCAGCAGGTCAACTATCCCTTGAAAATCATCCTGGGCGCCGATAGGTAACTGGAGGGGAAGGCATCTGGAGCCAAACTTTGACTGAAGCTGTTCCAAGGTTCGGTAGAAGTCGGCATTCTCGCGGTCCATCTTATTAATAAAGATAAGGCGGGGCAGACTGGCTTCCTCACTGTAGGCCCATACCTGTTCCGAGCCAACTTCAACTCCGGAGGCAGCACATATCACAATTATTGCCCCCTCGCTAACCCGTATTGCGGCTTTGACCTCACCGGCGAAGTCAGAATAGCCAGGGGTATCAATAAGGTTAATTTTAGTTCCCTGCCACTCACCGGGGAGCATAGCCAGGTTAATGCTAATCTTGCGCTTTACCTCAGCCGGGTCATAGTCTGAGGTAGTCGTCCCATCATCAACCTTGCCCAGGCGTTTAATTGCCCCGGCAGTAAACAGGATTGCTTCTGACAGTGATGTCTTACCAGCCCCACAATGGGATAGCAAAACAAGGTTGTGAATGTCCTCCAGTCCATATTGCTTCATCCAGTCACCTACTCTCGTTAGCTTATTCCACTGACATTATACCTACAGTTGGAAGATACGGCAAATAACTATATTTACCAGAGTATCTACCTCACCCCCTTTATGCACCCTAAAAAATCTTTGATTTTTTAGGGAACCCGCTTTATCCCCCTCTCCTTGAGAAGGAGAGGGGGAATTGGTTATATAAGGGAGGATTTTACCCCACAAAAACTTTGTTTTTGCGGGGACCCCGTATTCGCCTCCCTTTGACTCTCCATGATATGGATATATATTCCTATCATAGGGAGAAATAAAAAGGGGGGGGCTAGCGCCCCATTTTATGGCGAGGCTGAAAATCACGATAAATGTGGTTAATATACAAAATGGCTGATTGTTACACCTATTAGGTAGACATGACACATATCTTGATGTGCTATAATCACAATCGTCTGGAAAGGTTGCACCTAATATGCCTGCAGTCGAGGTCAATCATATAGTCAAGTCCTATGCAGATAAGGTCGCGGTTGACGATCTGTCTTTCTCTGTCGCTCAAGGTGAGATATTTGGTCTGATCGGTCCTAATGGTGCGGGCAAGACTACCACCATCAGGATGATGATGGACATTATCAAGCCGGATTCGGGCGAGGTGACCATCCTCGGCGAGAAGTTGAGTGAAGCTACCAAAAATAAGCTTGGCTACATGCCTGAGGAAAGGGGACTGTATAAAAAGCTGAGGGTCATAGATTCTATCGTTTACCTTGCCTCCCTCAAGGGCATGGACAGGCGCTCAGCCGAGGAAAAAGCTAATGAGCTGCTCAACCATACAGGTATGCTGCCCCACAAAGGAAAGAAGATTGAGGATTTGAGCCGGGGCATGGGGCAGATTATCCAGTTCATCGTTACTATTATTCATAACCCAGAAGTAGTTATTCTTGACGAACCCTTTGCCGGTCTAGACCCGGTTAACACCGAGCTATTTAAAAGAATGTTCGCTGACTTGAGGAATCAGGGTAAAGCTATGATTCTGAGCACACACCAGATGAACGAAGTAGAGGAGCTCTGCGACCGCATATTGATGATAAACCACGGACGCTCGGTTCTCTACGGGAAGCTGGCTGAAATCAAGTCTAAGTATAGAAGCAATTCGGTTCTCCTGGAGTTTGAGGGGAAGCTAGGGGATGTGCCGGGAGTTACAGAGAAGCGCACCCACAAAGGCTACGTTGAGCTGGTCCTTGATGGAAATATAACTCCTCAGCAAATCCTGGAGCGATTGGTTAGTACTGGGATAGTAATCAATCGCTTTGAGGTAGCTACTCCTCCACTGAACGAAATATTCCTGAAGGTGGTGGGTAGAAATCATGAATAAGACGCTTTTGATACTAAGGCATGAATTCCTGCACACGGTAAAGAGAAAAGGGTTTATCATTATGACCCTTATCGTGCCACTCGGCGCCCTCCTGGCCATAGGAGTTTACCAGCTCATATCAGGAATTGCCGAGCCGCCGGCAGTAGAAATAACCACCATCGGATATGTAGATGAGGCCGGCGGCTTTGACGATTATACTACTCAGGGAAACATAGAGCTGGTCCGCTTTGATACACCGGATGATGCGACTGAAGCGCTGGTTAAGAGCGATATTAAAGAGTATTTTGTCATTCCATCAGATTATATTTCAACCGGGTTGATTAACCGTTATACCCTTGAGAAACAGCTGGGGACGCCCCCGGCCACTGCCACCGTAATAAAAAATTTCCTCACCAGCAATCTGTTGACGGGGAAAGTACCTCCAGAAACGGTATACCGGATAGAATCGCCTTTAAACCTGGTGGTAACCAGACTTACCGAAACGGGGGAGGTGGCTCCGGAGCAAGGCGGATTCGGGAACTTTGTCATTCCCGTTGTATTCAGTGTTCTACTTGTTCTCTCCATTATGTTCTCCTCCACCTATCTGCTACAGGGGCTTGGCGAGGAGAAGGAGAATCGCCTGATAGAAATACTACTATCCTCGATTACCGCCCGGCAGTTACTCACCGGCAAGGTTTTAGGGATTGGTGCTACCGGGCTGGTGCAGGTAGCCGTTTGGGTGATTTCAATTCCACGCCTGCTGAACCTGGCTTCCTCATCCATCGGTGGCTTTATCAGTACGATACAAATACCAGCCAATTTTCTCGTTCTGGCTGTAGTGTATTTCATCCTGGGCTACTTGTTATTCGCCGTGCTTTCGGCAGGTATCGGTGCCGTCAGCTCTAATTCGCGCGAAGGACAACAACTGATCGGGATTCTTACGGTTCCTGCACTTATACCCCTCTGGTTCATGTCTTTGCTTATGTTGTTTCCGAACAACCCAGTCTGGGTAGTTCTTACTATCTTCCCTCTCACAGCTCCTGTAGAAGTGATGGTGAGACTGGGCGTGAGTGATATTCCTGCCTGGCAACTTGGTACCAGTATAGCGGTGCTGGGACTCTCCATCATTGGTATCTTGTTATTAACCACCAAGGTTTTCAGAACATACTTGCTCATGTATGGCAAAAGACCTACCTTTAGAGAAATTCTGCGCAACCTCAGGAGCGCCTAGCCTCAGAGGAGCACATGGTCATGGACAAGAAAAGAAAGAACAAAAAGGCTCTTTGTCATGCACAGGAGGAGGCTTAAATGCCGCTCAGCAAGACTTTATCTAATTGCACTTTCTGACGCAATGTTACCGGCGGTAGTGAGCGCGGCGTCTTCGGCGGAACAGGGACATAAGCCATATAAAACCAATTACGCCAAAGAAGGGGATGGGCACGGGTGGGGAGGTCCCGCCGGTTTTGGGAGTAACCGCGGTTGAGGGGGCGGTAGAGGGTTCTGGTGAGGCTATTTCCTCTTCGCCTATTTCGTATGCCCCCAGCTTAACCCCGGTGAGCTCTTTAGGCACCCAGCCCAGAGGGTTATTCTTGCCGGTAGCCTCAGCCCAGACCCAGCCCGGCTCACCCTCCAGCTCAAAAACTGCGGTCGCCTTTTCATAATCAGGTAGATAGACCACGGCGGCGGTATGACCGGAGCCAACAGCTATAGCCGAGCGGTATCCAGCCCCCTGATACATAACCGCCAGTAATACGGCGCTATCTTCACAATCACCATAACCCACCCCATCCTGGTCAATAGTAGTCGCCAGCTCATCGGCATTTTGGGCAAACTCTTCATAGTTAAACTGGTCTATATCAGGGGTATACCTTACCCTATCCCGGACGAAGCGGAATACTGCTTCCGCCCTCTGTATTTTGTCGGGGTATTGGGCGGCAATTTGCTCACCCAGGCTATAGGCTACAGCCGCTTCTTTGCCCAGGCTCTCGTAGGCTATAACCGGACGGAAGGTGGTCTCAGTTAGTTGATAAAAGCCGTTTTCACCACAGGCGGTAGTCCTACATATTTCCCAGTCATCAAAGACTTCACCCCTTACCTCGTGGAAATCGGCTGATGGAGTTGCCGAGGCATAACTGGTAACGGCTAACCCGGCGACCAATACAGATATTAAGCCTAGTAAAATTTTAGTCCTGTTCATATCCTTAAAATGGTGTGGTTAATGCGGCGTGGAGTATCAGGCCAAAGAAAATGAGGTAGCCAAAGACATAGATACCTACCCCCACCGGACTTTTGTTGATGTTTACGAATGGTATTTTGGGGGTCAGTTTATCAACAATGCGCAGTATGGCTATTCCAATTCCCAGACTTATGGCAAAGCTTATGGCGGCTAACCCCCAGGTTCTAAAATCAAAGATATAGCCGGCTATTGAGCCGCCGAGCGCAGTGTAGGCTGTAGCCGCTCCGTGGATGACCAGACCGACCAGGATGAAAAAACCACCTATAAATAGTCCGGTGGCGACAGGACTTTCGCCTATACGCTGGCGCTCATGAATATGAGGGGTAAGGGCATCTAGTGCCCTAATCCCAAGCCAGGCAAGGAGAATGCAGATGAAGACGAGCACTACAATCCTGGCTAGCCATATCAAAACAATTACCCAGAAAGGGAGGGCTAAACCTAGCTCAGGCATAAGATACCTTTCATAATTTCTCTCTTTTAAGACCTGTATTTAGTAGCCCTAGTATATCCCTTGTCCTTGACCAGGGCAAGGTTTTAACGGATTTTTTATTCTTCCTCTTCCCAGGCATCCTTACCGATAAGGGAGACAAAGCGGCAGCCACCCAAATTCTCAACTATATTCTTCTTTCTCTGCCTGGTAATTTTATATAACTCTTGCACATAGCGTGAGCCTACAGGAATTACCATCCGTCCACCAATGGCTAGTTGAGCCAGAAGGTCAGCCGACACTCTGGGAGCACCAGCGGTAACCATTATCGCATTATAAGGTGCCCCCTTTTGCCAGCCCAGGGTCTCCTCAGCCAGGTGGACCTCAATATTGGGATAGCCCAGACTGTCCAATACTCTCTTAGCTGCCTCAGCCAGAGGTGGCAGGCGCTCGGTGGTAATCACAAACCGGGCTAGTTTAGCCAGAATGGCGGCCTGATATCCACTACCGGTCCCTACCTCCAGCACCTTTTCATTGCCAGTAAGTTCTAAAGCCTCGGTCATAAGGGCAATAATAAGTGGCTGTGAAATTGTCTGGTCAAAGCCGATAGGCAATGGTCTATCTTCATAGGCTAGGTGTTGCTCTTCTGGTGGTACAAAGCGTTCTCGTGGAATGCGAGCCATAACGGCTAATACCCGCTCATCTCTGATTTCAGTCCTAAGGTGGCTAATTAACTCGGCTCGCATTGCTTCAAAGTCCATGGTGAGCACTCACTCCTGGAACAGGATTAGGATAAAACCCTAGCTAGCACTACCAGAGTAGCCAGCATTATCCCGGCGAGAATACCGATTCTTCGCAGCTCAGTAGTTATGTGAGGGAAGCGAGCTACAGTTGGGGTTGGTTCCTTGGCCGGAGGAGCCGCCACCTCGGCGGGGGCAGCCGGCTTGTAGGTTTGAGCCACTGCTGGCTGTTGACTAGCGATGAGGGTAGCGATTCTCTTTTTCCTTCTCTTTTTACTTGGCAGTGAATGCTTTCCCCTGGCGCGCCGTGATTTGTTAGCCATTTAGAGCCTCCACATTACTTAGCCCTGGGGTGAGATTTCTCATAGGCACGGCGGATATGCTCGGTAGTAAGGTGGGTGTAAACTTGGGTCGTGGAGATATTGGCGTGACCTAATAATTCCTGGACTGACCTCAGGTCAGCCCCGCCGCTCAGCATGTGAGTAGCAAAGCTATGTCTCAGGGTATGAGGGGTAACCTCTTTATCCAGCTCGGCTGATTTAGCATAGCCTTTTAATATTTGCCACAGTCCCTGTCGGGTCAATCGCTCACCCCGGCGATTAAGAAACAAAGCCCTCTCGGTGTCGTTACGGGTCAGGCGAGGGCGAGATTCTTTTACATATTCTTCTACTGCCAAAGCCGCTTGTCTATAGATAGGGATAAGCCGCTCTTTATGCCCTTTACCAAAGCAGCGTACATAGCCACCCTCTATATCTATATCACTCACGTTCAAGGATACTAGCTCGCTCACCCTCATACCGCTGGCATATAGTAACTCCAGCATTGCCTTATCCCTTTTGGCTTCTGGGGTAGATAGCTTAGTCGGCTGTTCCAACAAGCGGCGAACCTGGCTAAATGAGATGGGTTTAGGCAGTGCCCTCCCAATCTTAGGTGAACCAACATTGTGTGAGGGGTTGTCTTTTATTTTGCCTTCAGCCACCATGAAGTTAAAGAAGGACCTGGCAGCAGCTACCTTGCGGGCTACGGTAGTGGCAGCATAGTTTCTCTCTTTAAGATTAAGCAGGTAGCTTAGCATGTCTTGCCGATTAAAGCTAGCCCATGAAGCCGCGGCGCCACGCTTGGCTGCTTCCTCCTCAGCAAAGCCAGCTAATTGATGGAGGTCATTGCCATAAGCAGCTGTCGTGTTTTCAGAGAAGCCCTTCTCAACTTTGAGATAGGTTAGAAAGCTATCAATATCCTCTTTCACCCCTGCCTCCTTCAGTTTTTATCCATTTTAACATAACTAAAAATAAAATTCAGCCCGGTAAAGCTTTCCTTGATAGACCACCTGGCACACAGAGTTTTTATTAGACACTTAGTTATATGCTATACTTAACTAAAAGTAAATGAGCAAGTTTATAGATAGGTTAAGTCGGGTTTCGCAAATTGGGCTCCAGCCTATGGGGTTTAGGGCGGGGCAACCGGTGTCACTGAGGCCCAAAATGCTGCTGGTTGCCAGTTTGGCTCAGGTTAATGTTGACCGCGTGGCTGATTATGTGGCTGGGGCTGATGCTGGGCTGTTACCTATTGCCCAATTGAGTTCGGGAACGGAAACCCTGGGGGAAATAGCTCAAGCTGTGCCTGATATTCCCTGGGGTGGGTGGCTAACAGATATTAGCCGCAGAGAAATGAAGCAGATGAAGAGGGTTGGTTGTGACTTTGTGGTTTTCCCGGCAGCTAATACCTCGTTGGCCATACTTCAAAACACTGAAGTGGGTAAGATATTAGAGGTAGAGGCATCGCTCGCTGAAGGTTTGTTGAGGACAATTGATGAGTTGCCGGTGGACGCCGTGCTTATCGCTGGCAAACAGGCCGAGGATTATTTTCTTACTTGGCAGCATCTAATGTACTTCTGGAACTTTGCCAATTCGTTGGCAAAACCCTTGTTAGTCTCGGTACCATCAACAGTGGCGGCGAGTGAGCTTCAGGTGTTATGGGAAGCAGGGGTGGATGGTGTAGTGGTGGAGGTAGGGGTTGGGGGGTTAAAGAAGTTGCGCCAGGCGATTGATAAATTAACCTTCCCCCCACTGCGTAGGCGGAGAAAGGCAGAGGCTACACTGCCTTACATTAGCGCCGGGCCCGATGTAGCCACCGAAGAAGAAGAGTAGTTTTTGGGCTCACCCTCAACCAGCGGCCATCTCAAGCCGAAGGCTATTGTCAGCCGAATTATCACAAGCTCTGACTTAAGGTAGACCTTCTGGTATTATTTTTGGTAGACTCCTTTTTGGAATCGTGGGGTAATCTTGTCGTTTATTGCTTTTCTGGCTAGGGATTGACAAGGGAGTTGACTTTTGGTATTGTTATTAGTAGACTTTTTGAGGAGGATAGTATGGGTAAGCTTATCGTTTATAGTTTTAAGGTTGAGAAGGAGAAGCTGGCACGTGCCAAGAAGTTTCTTGCCCGCCAGGGAACACTGCTTCAGGACAGCTTGCGGGACTTTATTGAGGTGACGGCTGATTGTGAGCAATGCCTGGAACTACACGAAGACGAGGCATCACTTAGCGAGTTACAAAGTGCCTTCGCCACTCTTCTTGCCAAATGCAAGGATGCCTGGTATCTGAACAGCCTCCTTCAGGAGGCGGTGATGAAGATAGCCAAGCTGTGTAAAGTGCCCCTGGATTTTATTATGAATGTGCTGGGTGAGGCACGGCGAGTTAAGCCAGTAGTGGTGCGTAGGCTATAGTCATTCCCGCCGGTAGCAAGTAACCAGAGCATTATTTAGTATAGGCGGGAGGTTAATATGAACAAAGTAGCTATTATGACTGATACCGTAAGCTACATGTCGGAAGAAATAGCCGACAAATACAATATAACTATAATCCCCACATATGTCATTATTAATGGTGAATCACATCCTGAAAATCAGCTAGATTTAGTAAAATTCTACGAGAACATGCCAAAATGGAAAGAAGAAGACAAACTGCCCACGACTTCGTCTCCTTCCCCTGATGATTTTGTGAGGGCATATCGCAAATTAAGTAAGGATTACGAATCTATCGTATATATTGGGTATAGTAAACACCTAGGTATGACTGTACAGTCAGCTTTGCTTGCCAAGAAGTTGGTTAAGGATGAATTGGCTAAGACCAAGATTGAAGTGCTTGACTCAATGAGCTGGGGTGGAGCCCAAATGATGATAACGCTAGAAATTGCTAGGGCAGCTAATGCCGGGAGTGACCGCAAAGAGGTATTAAAGTTGGCTAATGATATGATAACAAAGGTAAATCTCATTATCTTATCGGATAACCTGTATTATTTGGCAAAGGGTGGAAGAATACACAAAGCACGCCCGTGGGCAGATTCTAAAATTAGCAATACAGCAATATTGAAGCTGGATGCTTCCACTGAAGGGAAGCACAACCCTATCGCAAGGTGCAGAACCAAGGGTGAAACACTTGACACACTATTTAATTTAGTACGGAGTCAACACGTTGGTAGTAGATTACATGTTGCCATTAATCATGCTGATGCTTTGGCCGAAGCTGAACAGCTTAAAGAAAAGGCCTTATCACAGTTCCAGTGTGAAGAGGTATTTATAAGCAATATTGGTCCTCTGGTTACAATTCATACAGGACTAGGAACCCGTGTTTTCAGTTGGTGGGGTGAAGACTGAGGTGATTGAGGGTCACACAAGCAGTTATCATATGTGCTTATTGACTATACTTTCTGTAAAGCCTTGGACTAGGTTAATTGTTGGTGACAGTTAAGCTCTGTTCATCACCCGGGCTGGGTGAGAAGGGGGTATTTGATGGTGAGAGCTAATCGGAGGGTAAGGGTAGCGGTGGATGCTATGGGTGGTGATTATGCCCCGGGGGAGATAGTTAAGGGTGTGGTCTTGGCTGCGGAAAAAGGCGATGTAGACATTGCCTTAGTTGGTCCTACCGACATTGTGGAAGCCGAGCTAGCCAAGTATGATGCCTCTCATTTATCCATCCGCTGTGTCAGGGCTGATGAATTTATCAAAGAGGATGAAAATCCGGCTCTGGCGGTGCGCCGCAAGCCTAATTCCTCTATAGTCGTAGCGACCAGGATGGTGAAGGAGGGGGAGGCGGGTGGTCTAGTTAGTGGTGGTCCTACAGGAGCAATAGTTTCGGCGGCTATTCAGTATCTGGGTATGATAGAAGGGATAGAGCGTCCTGTACTGGGTGGGGCTATCTTTGACCCAGCTCCCAATACGGTAATATTTGATTGCGGGGTTAACATTGATTGTAAGCCGTATCACCTGTTGACCTTTGCCGTTATCGGTTCTATCTACTGTAAAAAGCTGTTGAATATTGCCAATCCCACCATAGGTCTGTTAAACATCGGCGCCGAGGAGAGTAAGGGTAATCAGCTGGCACGGGAAACCTATCGTCTCCTTCAGAGAAGCGGTTTGAATTTTATCGGCAATGTAGAGGGCAACGAAATCATGAGCGGGCGAGCCAACGCTCTTGTCTGTGATGGTTTTGTCGGTAATGTTGTGTTTAAGTTTGTTGAATCATTAGGCTTATTCAAGGATTTAGCCGGAAGGGACAAAAAGCAGGACCTGGGTGGTGGTCTCATCTGGGGGGTTAACGGCATTGTTCGGAAGTTACACGGGGCTAGCCGAGCCCCTCATGTGGCGGTAAAGATAAATCATGTTAAGCTGGCGGTTGAAGCCGACTTGATAGGTGCCGTCAAGTCAGAGTTAGCTACCTTTGCCAGGGAACTAAAATTATAAAAGTTGGGGGGGGTTAATATGAATAAAGTAGGCATTGTTACCGACAGTACCGCTTCTATTCCTGAAGAATTGGTTAAGCAATACGGCATTCAGCGAGTTTCCCTTCTGGTTCACATGAATGGTAAGACCTATAAGGACAGAATAGACGTCAAGACCCCCGATGAGCTATTTCAACTAATGAAACAAGCAAGCAAGTTCCCGACCACATCAACGCCGCCACCCGGTGAGTATGCTGAGCTCTATCGTCGGCTAAGCCGAAAGGTGAAAAATATTCTGGCGGTAACTATATCATCGGAGTTGAGTGCGTCTTTTAAGTCGGCAATCCAAGCCAAGGAAATGCTTGAAAGCGAACTACCAGATATTAATATCCAGGTATTTGATTCTAGAACGTCGGTCGGTGCTCTGGGACTAATGGTGCTAGCCGCCGCCCGGGCAGCGGCTTCGGGTCAAGATATGGCAGGAGTAGTTAATGTCGCTGAAGATATAAGGTCAAAGGTAGACATGCTGTGCGTATTTGATACCATGTCCTATCTGGTAAAGAGCGGTCGTCTTAGTAAAGCAGTCGGTCTAGCTGGCAGTATGCTAAGTATGAAACCGATTAGCGGGATATCCACCTCCCTGGGCAAACCACTGGTAGTAGCCAGACCGAGAACTAAAAAGAAAGCGCTCCAAGTTTTATTGGAGATGGTGAAGGAAAGGGTGGGAACAACTAGCCCGGTGCATATTATGGTTGAGCATACCTGCGTGCCCGAGGAAGCGGAAGGGCTGAAACAAATAGTCCTGGACCAGTTTAATTGTGCTGAAGTCCTGCTGTGCGAGTATAGCCCGCTCAGCTCGCTAATTGTCGGCCCCGGTCTACTAGGGCTGGACTTCTATCAAGGATAGAGCCCTAATTAGATAGACTATTTTAAGGAGGTAAGAGTGAAAAAAGTAGCTATCATGACTGATACCGCCAGTCAGATGACCAAGGAATTAGCTGACGAATGCAATGTCAAACTGGTACCGATAATTATCATTATAGACGGCAAAGAATATCCCGAAACCGAGATAGACCGAGCCTGGTATTATGAGCAACTACCGAAATGGAAGGCGGCGGACAAGATACCTACATCCTCATCTGCCTCAATAGGTTATTTCCTGGAGGCATACCGGGAACTAAGCCAGCAGGCGGCGGCTATCTTATTCATCAGCTTCAGCTCAAAGTTTGGCATGATGTTTGATACTGCTATGCAGGCGAAGAAGATGGCTGAGGAGGAGCTACCCCAAACCGCCATTGAGGTAGTTGATTCTGTTACCCATTGTGGTGCCCAGATGCTTATTGTCTTAGAAGCGGCTAGAGCTGCTGCCGCTGGTAAGAGCCTACCCGAGGTAGTTGAAGTTGCCAACAAAATGGTAAAGAGGGTCAACAATATTTGCCTAATAGATGACCTCTCTCTTTTGGCCAAGGGGGGCAGGATACATAAGGTTCGTCCCTGGGCAGGTTCTAAAATTACTAACACGGTACTCATAGAAGCAAGTGTTGCCACCGGGGGAGAACACAAACCCCTAGCCAGGTGTAAGACCAAAGGTCAGGTACTTAAGACACTGTTTGAACTGGTGAAGGAGAGGAGCGGAAACGGGAAGCTGCACGTAGCCATAAATCATGCTGACGCCCTCGTTGAAGCCGAGGAGCTTAAAGAACTAGTCTCATCACAGTTCCCATGCGCTGAGGTTTTTATTACTCCGCTTTACCCTCTGGTGACTCATCATACCGGAGTAGGGACTCGTCTGTTTAGCTGGTGGAGCGAGGACTGAGATAAATTAGGGGCTGGCAAGCAGTGGCAATCTGCCGTCTAGTGGGATGATAATTGCCACCATTTTCCTTCAGTAGTAATAGCCGGCGCCACTACCATCTCAACCTGATGCATTTCCTGGATGGTAGGCGCCCCGCAAATACCCAGTGCGGTGCGAACCGCCCCGACCAGGTTTTGGCTGCCATCGGTGACTGAAGTCGGACCGAAGAGAATTTGCTCCAGTGAGCCAGTAGTACCCACTTTTATTCTAGTCCCTCTGGGGAGTGCCGGGTGGGGGTGGGACATACCCCAGTGATAACCCAGCCCCGGTGCCTCTTTGGCTTGAGCCAAAACGGAGCCTATCATTACGGCATCAGCCCCGGCGGCCAGGGCTTTACACAAATCGCCACCTTTACGAAAACCGCCGTCGGTAATTATCGGCACATATCTGCCGGACTCACGCTGGTATTCCTCTCTAGCCGCAGCACAATCCATAGTGGCTGTTATCTGGGGGACGCCGACGCCGAGGACCTCCCTGGTAGTGCAGGCAGCACCCGGTCCGACACCGACTAAGACCCCGGAGATTCCCGTTCTCATCAGTTCCAGGCAGGCGCTATAGCTTACACAGTTACCCACGATTATCGGCATGGTTATGGACTTACGGAGTTCGGAGAAGATTAGCCCCCGATAGCTCTTGGATATGTGCTGGGCACTGGTAACCGTAGATTGGACTACAAAAATATCGGCCTGAGCTTCAGCGGCTATGGGGGCCAAGCGTTTGGTGTTAGCCGGGGCTACCGAAACAGCGCATACCGCCCCTGACTTTTTAATCGCTTGTATTCGTTGGCCAATAAGGTTCTCCTTAATCGGTTGAGAATAGACCTTTTGCAGTAAAGGGGTAATTTCGGCATCAGGTGCTTGGGCAATTTGGGATAGTATTTCCTGGGGATTATCATACCGGGTTTGCAGTCCTTCCAGGTTGAGAACGGCGAGCCCACCGAGCTGGCTCATCAGGATGGCGAAGTTGACATCGGTCACGGCATCCATAGCTGAAGCTATAACGGGGATGGACAAGGTAAAGCCCTCTATCTTGAAATCAATGTTTGTCTGGTCGGGGTTGATAGTTACATCTCCGGGCACGATAGCTACGTCGTCAAATCCATAGGCATGTCGTAGCTGCTTAAACTGGGGGGTAGCCATTTTGCCATCCTTTCTTAGACAGGAACTATATCAAAGGCAGTGTTCAAAGTCAAGGAAATTTAGTTGAGATTATTTAGCAACCTATCCCCCTGACCCCCTTCCCTTAATAAGGGAAGGGGGAATGTAGGTAAGAGAGGGGCAAAGCCCCTCTCTAAAGTCTCTTCCCCTTATATTAGAGGCGGGTTATGGTTATAGATGGAGGGGTAGCCTTTTAGTCTTCGCTATAGAATCCCAGTGATACACAGCGTGGTCCGACTACCACACAGCCTACTAATGACCATTCCGTGATATGGAGTTCGCTGACTTCAAACTGGGAGAGGAGTTTCTTCAATGCCTTGGCTTCTTCAGGGTTGTCAGTATAGTTGATGGCGGCGTGTAGCTTCTTGTTTTCGCATTTTTCCTTCACCATTTCCAGCAGCGCTTCTATTGCCTTGGCTTTAGTTCTATGCTTGGAGATGAATTTCCTCCCGGCTTCACCAGAGGCGGCATCCATTGCCAAAAGGGGGTATATTGGGATTGGAGCTTTGGCTATGCCCGGTTCTCCACCTGACCTCCCCGCCCTTTCAAGGAAGAATAGAGTCTGTGGCACAATTATAAAGGTTACCTGCTGAGCTAGTCGGCGAGCAATCTCAGCCGTCTCTGATAGGCTCTTGCCTTCGTTGGCTGCTCTGGCAGCAGCCAAGACGACCAGTAGCTCCCCGCCGCCGACGGTGCAGGAATCGGCCACTTCAATGGCGGTGTCGGGCAATTCCTGCTTTGCTGTCTCTTTGGCTTGTAGTGCCGCATTATAGTCTGCGGACACTCTTGAGGACAATGAAATAAATAGGATGCTCTTTGCCCTTTGGCTAGCCTTCTTGTAGGCTTCCAGTATTTCACCTATAGTGCAAGCTGAGTGAGTAGGCAGGTTCTGGTAGGACTCAAGTCGGGCAAATAGCTGCTCTCTATTAAAGGTGTCATCCAGGTAATCCTTGCCATCAAAGATGAGATGGTAGGGTATTACCATAACATCATACTCCTCGGCTAGCTCTGGGGATATGGCAGATAGGGTATCAGTAATAACCATTACCTCTTTCATTATTAACCTCCTGGCTACCTCTCTTTTTCTTATACCGTAGGGAAAATATTGAGCAATAATAGATTGATAACAAGCCTTTTGTCAAGCCAGGCTAGCCGTGATGAACGCCCGGAAGGGATGGCTCGGTGATAGTTTTCTTATCCAGCGACCGAGCCAGGTTATATCATTGAAGCCGATTATGGTTATCGACGGGGGGCTGCCTTTTTAACCTTCGGCGTAGAATCCAACCTCAAACAAACCCTCCCCGTTTACGACCCCCACAAAGGGCATGGCTTCGCCAATATAAACTTCTTCAGCCGGCTTAAACCGGGACAATAGCCTCTTTTTTAGCTCCTCAGCTTTATCAGGGACGTTGGTATGGGTTACGGCGGCACGCAACCTTCCCCCCTTAATTCTTTCCTCTACCAGGTTAAGCGTGGCTTCTATTGCCTTAGTCACGCTTCTCTCTCTTAATAGAGGTTTGTTCACTCCGCCACTGGCGGCGCTTATCTCTAGAAGGGTGATGGTGGGGATTGCCGCCTTAGCCCAATCTTCAGCCCCAACTGTTCTCCCCATTCGGTCAAAATGAAACAGGGACTCTCGCAGGCCAAACGAGGCTACGCGTTGCTTTATTTTGGTGGCCACTTCAGTCACTTCAGGGAGGCTTTTACCTTCGTTGGCTGCCTTGGCTGCCTCAATAGCGATAAGCATCTCGGCGCCGGCAACAGTGAGAGAATCAAATACCTCAATGGCAGTGTTGGGTGATTGCTCCTGAGCCAACTTTTTAGCACCTATCGCTGAACTATATATTGCCGAGAGGCCAGAGGTTAGGGAAATAAATAAGATAGACTTTGCCTGCTGGCTTGCCCTCTTGAAGAATTCTAGGATTTCCCCCGGAGAGGCGGCTGAGGTGGTGGGTAGGTTTTCCTTAGTCCTAAGCCGGGCATAGACCTGCTCCCTATCTATCTCCGTTTCCAGGTAGTCCTTGCCATCCATGACAACATGGGACGGCACTACTGAGATGTCATATTTTTCGGCTGCCTCTGGTGGTATCATGGCAACGCTGTCAACTATAACAGCTACTTCTTTCATTAGTTACCTCCTTCTTCTTATACTGGTAGAGTAAATAGTAAGGCAATAATCATAGGCGATGATAAGCCCTTTGTCAAGCCGTATAGAGATTGTTTATTAACCTCACCACCTTAAGATTTTTTATTGGTAACCCTATCCCCTTTAAGCACCCAGAAAAATCTTCGATTTTCCTGGGAACCCGCTTTATCCCCTTCCCCTTGATAAGGGGAAGGGGAATCAATTATATAAGGGAGGCGAAGCCTCCCTTTGACCCTCCATAATAGGGATATATATTCCCATCATGGGGGGAAGAGACTTTAGAGAGGGGGATAGGGGGCTAAACGACCTCAGTATAGACGAGTTACGAAGTGTAGGTTTATAATAGGCTTGGTTAGAGGAAGATGAGAGGCGATGCCGGCTCTTTATATTGTGGCTACTCCTATTGGTAATCTAGAGGATATTTCCTTGCGTGCTGTGCGCACCCTGCGGGAGGTGAAGCTTATTGCGGCTGAGGATACCCGCCGGACGAAACAGCTTCTGGCTACCTATGATATTAAGACACCGGTGACAAGTTATCATGAGCACAACAAGTGGACCAAGCTGGAGTATATTTTAGGTTGCCTTGAAGGTGGGGATGTAGCTCTGGTTTGTAATGCCGGGATGCCGGGCATATCTGACCCTGGCTATGAATTGATTTTGGCGGCTAATCGCCGGTGTATCCCGGTGGTTCCTATTCCCGGGCCGTCGGTGGTTACCACGGCGCTGGTGGTCTCCGGGCTGCCCACGGACAGGTTTATCTACATTGGCTTTCTGCCGCGTAAGGCTGGTAACCGGCGGCGGTTCCTGCAGTCGGTGGCTGATGAGTCGGGCACTATCGTCGTCTTGGAATCTCCCCATCGGCTAGGAGCTGCTCTCAATGATATATTACTGGTTCTCGGCGATAGAAAAGTAGCTGTTTGTCGTGAATTGACCAAGATTCATGAAGAGGTTTTCCGGGGGACAATAAGCCAGGCCATAGAACACTTTACCCAGCCGAGGGGAGAGTTTACCCTGGTTATTGAGGGCAAGGGAGAGAAGGAGAAGCCGCAGTTGACCGAAGCCGTTGAGCGGCAGTTACATAGTCTGCGCCAGTCGGGGGTAACGGCTAAGGAAGCGATAGCCAGGGTAGCTGGAGAAACCGGGTTATCAAAGAGGGAGCTCTATCGCGCCTGGCTCAAGCTACTTTGAGGTTTTGACGTATTAAAAATTAGATTAGGGAGGAGTTATTATATGCGACGAGGGTGTATGTCTTTAGGAGATGTGCAGTGCGATGAATGTCACCGAGTTATACCACATTCAGAGCGTTATTTGGTTATTGAGGAGACGAACGGTGTGGTGTTACGGCTGTGCGTGGATTGTAGCCTGAAGAAGGGTTATGCTCACTATAAAGAGGAGAAGGGTGAGCGGGTGCTAACCTTCTTTCCCGAATGAGTATTAGTAGAGAAGATTATGGGTGAAAGAATTTTTATTGGGGTGGCTTGGCCTTATGCTGACGGACCGTTGCATCTGGGTCATATTGCCGGGGCATATTTGCCATCGGATATATTTGCCCGCTACCATCGCCTTAAGGGGAACGAGGTATTAATGGTATCGGGTTCGGACCAGCATGGCACGCCGATAACAATTAAGGCTGAGCAAGCGGGCAAGAAGCCTGAAGAAATAGTCAATCACTATCATCAGCAGTTTCTTGATTCGTGGCAGAAGTTAGGTATCTCCTTTGATTTATTTACCCGGACTGGCACCGCCAATCATGCCGAGGTATCACACGACTTTTTCCTCACCCTGTTAAATAGAGGCTATATTTATAAGGCTACTGTGTCACAGCCCTTCTGTCCCCAATGCCGGCGCTTTTTGAGCGACCGCTATGTTGAGGGCACCTGCCCCTACTGCCACTTTTCTGGAGCCCGGGGTGACCAGTGTGAGGAGTGTGGTAAGCCGATGACTCCTGCCGAGCTGATTGACCCCCGCTGTAAACTATGCGCTACCACGCCCCAGTTTAAGGACTCAGAGCACTTCTTTTTTAGGCTCTCGGCTTTTCAAGATAGGCTTTTAGCCTGGATGAAGGGGCAGACCCACTGGAGACAGAACGTGCTTAATTTTACTATGCGCTATGTGGAAGAGGGGCTGAAGGACAGGGCTATCACCCGCGATATAGATTGGGGGGTACCGGTGCCGCTGGATGGCTTTGAGGGCAAGCGTCTTTATGTGTGGTTTGAGGCTGTCATCGGCTACCTCTCGGCGACTAAGGAGTGGGCTAAGTCCAGTGGGGATGAGGCAAAGTGGCGCTCTTTCTGGCAGGGTAATGAGGCCAAGAGCTATTACTTTATTGGTAAGGATAATATCATCTTTCATACCACCATCTGGCCAGCGATGTTGATGGGCTACGATGGACTCAATCTCCCTTATGATGTGCCGGCTAATGAGTTCTTAACTATTGAGGGCAGTAAGCTTTCTACCAGTCGTAACTGGGCGGTGTGGTTACCTGATTATCTCTCCCGCTATGAGCCCGACCCGCTGCGTTACCTGTTATCCATAAGCATGCCTGAAACCGGGGATACCGATTTTTCCTGGCGGGAGTTTGTGCGGCGTAACAATGACGAGCTGGTAGCCACCTACGGCAACCTGGTTCACCGGGTGCTCACTTTTGTCTACCGCAACTTTGATGGCAGTGTGCCCACGCCCGGGGAATTTGATAGCCGTAGTCAGGCGGTTATTGATATGGCTAAGGATACCCTTAATACGGTGGATAGGCTGCTTTCCCAATGCCATTTTAGGGAAGCAATGAGGTCGGCTATGTCCTTGGCTCAGGATACTAACCGCTACCTGGAAGAGAAATCACCGTGGAAGGCAATTAAGGAGGATAAACAGGCTGCCGCCACTGCCTTATATGTTGCTATTTCAGTTATTTCGTGCCTCAGGACAGCGCTGTATCCCTTTTTACCCTTTAGCTCTCAGAAGCTGCACCGGTTTCTTGGCTTTGAGGGTAGCGTAGGAGATGATGGCTGGCAGCCACATTTCCCATCACCGGGGCAGAAGTTACTGCCCCCTGAGCCTCTATTTTCTAAATTGGATGAAGGGTTGATAGAAGAGGAGGTTAGCCGGTTGGGGCATGTTACGCACAATTTATGAACCTATCCAGGAAGATTTAGTCAGAGTAGAGGCTAGGCTGAGGTCGGTGTGCGAGGTTGATTTTCCCTGGCTGTCTAAGCTGTTAGCGCATAGCCTGAAGGGCGGGGGCAAGAGGATTCGTCCCGCCCTCGTTCTCCTATCGGGTAAGTTTTATAACTACGACCTTAGTTATTTGCTGCCGATGGCTACGGCGGTTGAGATTCTGCATACCGCTACCCTGGTTCATGATGATGCTATTGATAACTCTGCGGTTCGCCGTGGTCGTCCCACGATTAATAAGGTGTGGGGTGAAGACAAAGCAATACTGCTTGGGGACTACCTGTTGGGTAAGTCCCAAGAGCTGGTAGCTGATACTCAAAATCTGCGGGTGATAAGGCTCTTTGCCCAGACCTTTATGACTATTTCTAGCGGAGAGTTAAATCAAGCCTTCAGCGCTTTTAATTTGGAGCAGACCCGTCAGCAATACCTGCAAAGGATTTCCGGTAAGACTGCCTGTCTACTTTCCCTGGCTACCGAGTCAGGGGCTATTTTGAGCCAGGCTCCGGAAAAATCAGTCGCGGCGCTAAAAGGATATGGTCATAATCTTGGTATCGCCTTTCAGATTGTGGATGATATCCTGGATTTTATTGGCACCGAGGAGAAAATGGGCAAGCCCATAGGCTCAGATTTGGCTCAAGGCACCCTTACCCTGCCGGCAATACTTCTTCTGGAGCGCTACCCCGAGGATAATCCGGTAAGGAGGTTGTTTCAGAACGAGGATAGGCAAAGAAATATAGAACTGGCGATGGAATTAGTCCGTAACTCGTCAATCACTGAGGAATGCTATGCTGTTGCCTCAGATTATTGTGCCCAGGCGTGTCATAATCTTAGCCTATTGCCGGATAATGCCAGTCGGCGGTCGTTAATAAAATTAGCCGATTATGTGGTAAAACGAAGAAAATAATTGGGGGGTGAAGTCTCTCTATTCGCCCTCAACCCGAATGCTGCCGTCGTGGTAGGTTTCCCTTTTACGGGTAGGTATTGTTTGCTTGAACTGGTCAATAACATACTGGCAGGCGGCAAAGCCCTCCTGGCGGTGGGCAGCAGCTACAGCGATAACTAGATTAATATCCCCCACTTTTAGTTGGCCTATTCTATGACATATAGCTATATTATTCAGTGGCCATTTTTGCCTGGTTTTGCTGGCTATCTCCAGCAACCTGTTTTCTGCCTTGCCCTCGGTATCGCTGTATTCTACGGAAAGAACCTGTTTACCGTGAGAATATTCACGAATCAGCCCGATATAGGTGACTACACAGCCACTGCTATCAGTTTTAACCTTATTGACCACAAGCTCGGGGGAAATAGGCTTTGGTGTAATCTCTATCATGCTATCTCGGGTGTAGCCGGGGCTTGTTTGGGGAAAGGTCGGGGTGTGATTGGAGCTTTCTTGGGCGTGCGCTTAGTTTTGGTTGTAGCCTTGGCTGGCGTGGGGGTGGGTGTTGTTACGACTTCGGGCACAAGCGATGGTGCCGGTTGGGTAAGTAATGTGTCCAGCTCTTCACCCTCCAGGGTTTCATGAACGATGAGCTTTTGGGCAACATATATTAATTTTGGCTTGTTTTCAGCTAGAATCTTCTTGGCTACCTTATGAGCGTTTCGGATAATCTTATTGACTTCTTCATCAATCAAATCGGCTACCTTGTCACCGTAGTCCTTCTGCTCAGAGATTTCACGACCGAGAAAGACTAGCTCCTGTTTATCTCCGAAGGTTCGTGGTCCCAGTTTATCACTCATTCCGTACTCAGTTACCATCCTACGAGCCAGCTCGGTTGCTCGCTTAATATCATCGTAAGCCCCGGTGGTCGTTTCGTTGAAGATTAACTTCTCAGCGGTATGCCCACCAAGAAGGGTGGCTAACATATCTTTAATTTGAGCGCGTGTCATCAGATATCGGTCTTCGATGGGTAGTTGCCGTATGTGACCGAGGGATATCCCCCGAGCCACTATAGAGATTTTATGTACCGGGTCAGCATTAGGCAGCATTTTGGCGACGAGGGCATGTCCTGCCTCATGATAGGCAGTGATTTCCTTTTCCTTGGGGCTTATCCTCCGGCTCTTCCTCTCCGGACCGGCAATCACCCGGTCTATGGACTCCTCAAACTCCTGCATTTCAATAACTTTCTTGCCCCGCCTGGCAGCCAGAATAGCGGCTTCATTGACCAGATTGGCTAGGTCGGCACCACTAAAACCGGCGGTCTGTTTAGCTAGTACCTCTAGATTAACCGATTCCGCCAGTGGCTTACCATTGGAATGAACTCTAAGGATTGCTGTTCGACCGTTGATATCCGGTCGGTCCAGGATTACCTGGCGGTCAAAGCGCCCAGGGCGAAGTAAAGCCGGGTCGAGTATATCAGGTCGGTTGGTAGCGGCCAGAATAATCACGTTAGTATTGGTGTCAAAGCCATCCATCTCGGTCAGAATCTGATTAAGGGTTTGCTCTCTCTCATCGTGACCGCCGCCGAGCCCGGCACCACGGTGGCGACCTACAGCATCAATCTCATCAATGAAGACAATGCAGGGGGTGTTACGTTTGGCCTGGTCAAAGAGGTCACGCACCCTAGAGGCACCAACGCCAACAAACATCTCCACGAATTCGCTGCCACTAATAGAAAAGAATGGCACCCCAGCTTCACCAGCTATTGCCCGAGCCAGTAGCGTCTTACCTGTGCCTGGCGGACCTATTAGTAGTAACCCCTTGGGGATACGGGCGCCTAGTTTCTGAAACTTCTCACGCGACCTGAGGAATTCTACTACTTCGTATAACTCCTGTTTGGCTTCCTCTACCCCGGCGACGTCATCAAAGGTTACCGTTGGTGTATGGGCCGGGAACAATCGAGCTCGGCTGCGACCAAAATTCATAGCCTGGGTATTAGCCCCTTGTGCCCTGCGGAACAGGAAGAACAGCAAGCCACCAAAGATTATAAGGGGAAGGAAGTTTATTACCATACTCCAGTTAAATCCGCCCGACGGTTTTATTTCATAGCCCCCTTCGGGACGAACAAACCCAAGTTCTTCCAGCTCAAGCAAGGTGAGATTACCTTTAATTGTCTTCAGTTCTGTGCCATCAATAGTAGTAATGAGTAGGGCATCATTTTCCTCTGTAATCTGCGCTATTTCACCATTTTGTGACATGGCTATAGCTTCGGTTAGGGGGATTTCCTCGGGTTTCTTGGTCGCCGGCGTGAAATAAGCGAAAAGAGCTATAGCGGCAATGGCAATAGCTATAAATATTATGAGATTACGATTCCACCTCATTTTCGTCCTTCATCCTAAGTAGTAACTGACTCCAGTTCAACTCTTAATAGCATTTATATTATACCAGAAATAATATCAAATGGAAAAAATAAATTCAGCCAATGGTCTTACTCTGATTTTAGCAGGGTATTATAGGTTGCCTGCAGAAGCAGGGCATCCTCTTCCAGGTTGGGGCTTTCGCAGATAACCAGACCCTTGACCTCGTAATCCTTTAATGCCTGGAGAAATTCAACATACTGGAAATCCGACTCTTTCAGGTTCAGGTGTTTTATTTCCCCTTTCAGTCCATAGGCAATGCCGGAAACATGGATGTGGATATCATCCAGGGCGGCTCTACCTAACCGCTCTTTGACTTGTAGCAGGAGGGAGGCAAACTCTTGGTAAGAATTGAACTTCCCGGTCCGAGCATGCCAATGGGCAAAGTCTAGACAGGGAGCCAGTCCTTCTAGCTCGGCGCACAGGTTAAATATTTCGTCCGGGGTTCCAAACTCAGAGGGCTTGCCCATAACTTCGGGTCTAATCCACACCTGATTATTTTCCCGCTTAAGCTGGTTTAGTGTTTCGGCTAAATATTTTTTTACTTTATTATAGGCTTGTTCCGGTGGGTCACCGAGATAATAGGCAGCGTGGAAAACCACACTTTCAGCCCCACATAGGGAGGCGATACGGGCTGTCCGTAACAGCCGCTCTTGGCTAGCCCTTATCTTTTCTGGCTCACGGGCGTTAAAGTTAATAAAGTAAGGGGCGTGAGCTGATAGTTTTATACCTCTCCTGGTGGCTGTTTCCGCCACCGGGTAAGTACCCGCCTTATCCATCTTTACCCCGCGGACGAATTCTATCTCCATACCGCCAAGTCCAAGCTCAGCAATACGCTCAATTCCTGATGTGGTGGATGGTGATTTGGCGCTATGGGGAACGCCGCCGGTGCCAAAAAGTAGCCCTGCCATTGATTTCTCATTATACTATATAGATAGATTTTATTATAGCTTAAATAGGTGAGTTTGGCTATATTCACCATTATTGACAGTGTTTAGCAACCTATCCCCCTGGCCCCCTTCCCTTAATAAGGGAAGGGGGAGTGTAGGTAAGAGAGGGGGCGAAGCCCCTCTCTAAAGTCTCTTCCCTCTTGAAGGAGGTTAAACTAACGGGGCGTCTAAGAGGGGCACTAGCCCCTCTTTCTTTACTTCCCCTCTCTTAAATCTCCTCCCCTTTCTCAGTTAAAGAGGTAGGTTGAAGGGGTGAAACCCCTTCAAAAACTAATCACTCCCCCTCCCCTTCAAGGGAGAGTCAAAGGGAGGCGGAGCCTCCCTTATATAATTGATTCCCCTTCCCCTTATCAAGGGGAAGGGGATAAAGGGGATAGGGTTACCAATAAAAATCTAAAGGGGGTGGGTTAATAAATATCTAGAGGGGGTGAGGTTAATAAATAGTGTCGCCATTGTTGGCTCGTTTATTAAGGGGGACTAAAGGGCTAGTTGATAAAATAGACTAAATAGGATACACTGAAAATATGATGTACCTTGGCACTTCAGGGTTTAGTTATAACGATTGGGTGGGGAACTTTTACCCGGCGGGTATGCCTAAGGCGGAATGGCTCACCTATTATGCTCGTGAGTTTAATACCTGCGAGGTAAATTCGTCCTTTTATGCCTTACCTAAACCCTCCAACTTAAAAGCAATGGAAAAGAAAACAGGTGATGATTTTCTATTTTGTTTTAAGGCTAACCAGGAAATGACTCACCAGCGGGACGATAATACCGCCATTTTTAAGGCTTTTTACCAGGTGTTAGAGCCTATCATTAGTGCCGGCAAGCTGGGTTGTATTCTGGCTCAGTTTCCATATAGTTTCGATTTTAATCGTCGTAACTGGGACTACCTTGGCCTGTTTACGGAAAGGTTAGGCGAACTACCGGTGGTGATTGAGTTCCGTAATGCCCGGTGGCTGAGAGGTGAGGTGTTTGACTGGCTCCGTCACCATGAGTTAGGCTTTTGTTGCGTTGATGAACCACCGCTGCCTAATCTTTTGCCACCACTAGCTGAGGCAACGAGTAAGATAGGCTATGTCCGCTTTCATGGGCGTAATAGTGCTAAGTGGTGGCAGCACGAGCAGGCCTATGAGCGCTATGATTATAGCTATACGCCTCAGGAACTCAGCGAATGGCTGCCTAAGATTCACAAGCTGGATAGTGTAGCTGAAAAGACCTTCGTCTTCGCCAACAATCACTGGCGCGGGCAGGCAGTTAGCACCATCCGTCAATTGCGGTTAATGTTGGACTAATTTGCCTGGCTTAATTTTGTTCTCTCAGATAACAATAAGTATAGTATAATAGTATAATAGCTTACCTGTCAGCTCTAAATGGGAAGAGCCGAAACGGCTATGTCAAACTTGACAGGTGAGCAGGAGGAGGCAGGAGTGACTACGCAATTTAACTTATTTCACTCTCGTTTGGAGAGTGAGCAAAAGCGGTTAATTGGTGAATTAGAGCAATTAAAAGCTAGCGTGCGTCCGGCAAGTGAGAGGCGAGAGGGTAGTCCCTTTGGCAAGAGGGAGGAGGAAGCCACCGAGACCCTCGAGCTGGAGACGCGGCTGGCTTTAGAGAAGCGTATCATAGACCAGCTGGCTGAGATTGAGCACGCTTTATCTAAATTTGAAAACGGGACCTACGGCTTATGTGACAGTTGTGGTCAACCTATAGACCCAGCCCGATTAGAAGCCCTTCCCCAGGCGACCTTGTGCTTGAGTTGTAAGGCTAGTCAGGCAAAGAATGCGAAAGGTAGATAGTCCTCAAGGTAAGTGGTGGTGGCATGCGGTCTTTTCCCTGATTGTAATACTGGTGGTGGTTGGCGACCAGCTTAGCAAGGCATGGATAAGGTCTAATTTAGCTGTAGGGCAGTCGTTACCTGAAGGGGGTTTCTTTCGTTTAACCCATATCCACAATACCGGGGCTGCTTTTGGCTTGTTTCAAGGCTATTCATTCCCGCTAACTATAGCTTCCTTCGTGGGTATTGTCGTTCTTCTCGTCTATGTCTTTTTTGTTTGTCGTCGCTTCCCCTTGTTGAATAATATGCTGAGCAGGGCAGCTCTGGGGGCAGTTCTCGGCGGCACGGTGGGGAACCTAATTGACCGCCTGCGCTTTGGCTATATTACCGACTTTATTGGTGTTGGTATCTGGCCGCCGTTTAATGTGGCTGATTCGTCAATAACTGCCGGTACTGTCGTATTTGCTGGCTGGCTAATATATCTAGCGTTTAGCCAGAGGCAAGAGGCAAAGCGAGATAAAATAGCTTCCCAGAAGAATTAGGCTTCCCCAGGGTAGCTTAAAGGGGGTGAGGTCTATACCCGCTCTCAAGGTATTAAGCTTGGTGGTGGAAAAGCCGGGGGTTCGGCTTGATAGGTATGTGGCTGAGAAGTATCCGGAACTCTCCCGAACCCAGGCTCAAAAGCTTATTGCCGATGGCAATATCACGGTTAATGACCATGTGGCTAAAGCCGGACTTAAACTTCATGTTGGTGATAGGGTAAATGTTAGTCTACCTCCCCCTCCGCCCAGCCCCCTGTCTCCGGAGGCGATTCCATTAAATATTATCTACGAGGATAACGACCTTCTGGTCATAGACAAACCAGCCGGGCTGGCTATTCACCCGGCACCGGGACACCTAAGTCATACCCTGGTCAATGCTATTCTTGCCTACTTGCCCAACCTGCCTGATATTGATGGCTCACTGCGACCGGGGATTGTGCATCGTCTGGATAAGGACGCCTCAGGGGTGATGGTGGTGGCTAAGAATAGCCTGGCTCAGGCTAATCTGATTAATCAGTTTAAAGCCCGCTCGGTGGTAAAAGCCTATCTGGCGCTGGTTAAGGGACATCTCACTCCGGATGAGGGGGTTATTGAGGCACCTATTGGGCGTGACCCCCGGAACCGGAAACGCATGGCAGTGGTGGCTGAGGGCAAAGAGGCACGAACCCAATATTATGTCATTAAGTATGTCGGCGACCATACCCTGGTTGAAGTCAGACCTGAGACCGGCCGCACCCACCAGATTCGGGTTCACCTTTCAGCTATTGGCTACCCGGTGGTAGGCGACTCAGTGTATGGAGTGAAGTCAGCCTATCTATCCCGACAGTTTCTCCATGCCTGCCGCCTTGGCTTTAAGTTACCATCCAGTGGCGAGTATGTAGAGTTCACCTCCGACCTCCCCCCGGACTTAGGCCAGGCACTAAAAGACATTGCCTAGATTTCTATTAAACCCTTAAACCCTATCCCCCTTTATCCCCCTTCCCCTTATTAAGGGGAAGGGGGAAGGTAATTTCTTTAGAGGGGCTGTCGCCCCTCTAAAACACCCTTTATATTAAGTTTACTCTCTTGAAGCGGGGAAGATAATTTATTCAGAGGGGCATAGCTCCTGTAAAACACCCTTTATCCTAGATTTCCCATATCAAACCAGGGGTATAGACAGGTTTCTACGGTAAAATAGCTTCAAAAGCCACTTGTTTAGCTTCACCAGATGGGGCTGGCTGGATTAAAAAACCCTACTTTTAGTCAAGGTAAACAAAGAAGGGTGCTTTCTTGTACAGAGGAGGGAAATTCTAATATTCAGGCCTCTTCATTACCGCCAGATTCGCAGAGTTCCTCAATCAGAATTATAGGTGCTGTCTTTACCTTGAGCTTCATATATGCCGTGTACTAAGCCGGCTTGTATTGCACAGATGGCTGCCTCAAGGCGATTGCGGGCGTGCAACTTGTGCATAATGTTGCGTACGTGTACCTTAACTGTGTTCTCGGTGACACATAAGCTAGTGGCAATTTCCTTGTTAGTAGCATCTTTCGCTAGCAAAGCTAGTATCGCCTTTTCTTGCTCGGTCAGTGAGGTGACCTGCTCTGGCTTTATCATAATATGCGTGTGGCCGTGGATAAACTTGAATACATCAGCTACTAATCTCGCCATGGATTGATCTATAACGAGCTTCCCTTCGGTGACAAGAGTGATCACTTTAAGGAGGCTTTCATACTTACTGTCCTTCAATATATATCCTGCAGCCCCTGCGCTCATAGTGGAAAGGAGGTCTGTGCTTGCCTTAGAGTGGGTGAGGACTATGATACGTGCCTTGGGCACAACTTGTTGAATACGCGATATTACGTCCATGCTTTCATATAATTCAGGATCTATAAGCACGATATCCGGCTTATGCTTCCTGATAGCCTCAATAACCTCGGATGCGGTAGAGGACATTGACACAACGTTAATGTTCGGCTCAGACTCTAGCAGGTTCGTCAACCCTTTGCGGAAAACTTCATAATTGTCTACCAAGAGTAACTTCATCTTCATCCTATACCTCCTTGTACCATGATTATTAACAATCAGAGGGTAAAGGGTAGTAAATCGTAATCCATATAGCTTACCTTTTCTGTGCATTTGTGTCAAATTAACCCCCCATTCGTTAGCCCTTTTGGTGCCAGTCGCTATAAAAAGACTATACCTGATTGGTATTGTCTGGGTAGAATGCCCCATGGTATAAATGGTATAAGTGGAAGGGGTAAATATCCCGTCTTATTGAGGCAGGGGCATTTGAAACTAGAGTGTAGGCGGGCGATCAGCCCGACCCCGCTAAATTTGCGGGGGATTTTTTCATCTTTCCCTCCTTTCTTTAGGGGCCTTGGTGCTGGTGTGACTGGCATTCCCCCGGTTCGTATAATTTCAGTCATACTTATACGTTTACTAATAGCAATGCTAGGCACCAGCACCGGGAAAATAATTTAGAAGATTACCAAGAGGAATTTTAGCAAGTTAATGTGGTAATCAGAATAGGTATAAGCCATGGTTGAAGTAGGAAGAGCCAAATCTTATAAGGACACTGCAAGAGATATTGTTCGGCGTATCTTCAGAAATGAAAATGCCGTTCTGGGCGGTATTCTGGTCGTATTGATAGCTATTTTTGCAGTTCTGACCAAGGGGCATATTGTTACTCGAAAAAATGTGCTGGGTGTTTTAGTGCAGAGTTCGATTAAAGGAATAGGGGCAATGGGTCAAACATTTGTTATTTTAACCGGCGGTATTGACCTTTCAGTCGGTAGCGTAGCGCTTCTAACTATGGCTCTGGCTGCAACGTTTATGCAGGGTAAAGTCGGTTATCTACCGACAGCTGCGGGTATAGCGACTATGCTAGTAGTTGGAATGGCTATAGGGTCAACTACCGGTTTAGCAGTATCGCGTATCAAAATGCCGGCACTTATAACAACATTTGCTTTGTGGATAGCCCTTGCAGGGGTTGCTCTCCGCATTACTGGTGGGTATATCATTACTAATCTACCGAAGCCAATAGGTTTCCTCGGGCAAGGGTATATCGCCGGATTTCCAGTAATAGGTATCGCTTTCATAACGATAGCTGCAATTACCTATTTTGTTCTTAATCATACCACCTTTGGTCGCTCAGTATATGCTGTTGGTGGCAATCCAGTGAGCGCCTGGCTCGCGGGCATAAATGTGAACAAGGTAATAGTTTTGGTCTTTGCTATTTCCGGCCTCTGTGCAGGAATAGCCGCTTGGGCAACAATGTCGCGTATCGCATGTTTTACAATGGCTGCTGTGCAGGGTCTTGAGATTGATGTAATAGCTGTAACTGTTGTCGGAGGCATCAGTCTAATGGGCGGCAGGGGAAGCGTTATCGGGGTGATAATCTCAACTTTTATACTTGGTGTTATTACCAACGGGATGAACATACTGGCAGTAGCTCCAGCTTATCATACTATCGCCAAGGGGGCGATAATATATGCTGCTGTGGCCATAGATTACATGCGTAGACAACGTTGAATATGATGGAAGGAGGTGGTGCCTATTGATGAGATAAGTGAGCTTTTTAGGTACTAGCGTGAAAAAAATTAGAGAAAGGAGGCTAAAGAAAGATGAAACGATTTATTATACCGTTAGTAACGGCAGTAGTAGTAGTTAGTATAATACTTGCCGGTTGTGTTCCCGAGGCGGCGCCACCAGTGACACCGCCACCAGTAACACCGCCACCAGTAACACCGCCACCAGTAACACCGCCACCAGTGACGCCACCAGTGACACCACCAGAAGGGGAAGAACTACCAAGAGGATGGCCACAAGAAGTAATCTACCCACCAGAAAATCCTTTTGAGGGCCTGGGGATAAAGCCTGATGGCACGCCATACACGGTTCACCACCTCTGTTTCAGTAGTGAGCATCCTTGTTGCATATTTGGCGATAGCGTATTCCTAGAGTATTCTAGAAGGGCTGGCTGTATTGGTACGGACCAGTCTATACCATATAACCCCATGGGGCAGTTGGCAATTGTTGAAGACATATACCTTTTGCAACCAGACGCTTTGATTCTTTGGTCTATAGAAGAAGCCATGATGCTTCCCATACTTGAGAAGTATCAAGCCGATGGTATAGATGTCTATCAAGAGGACCACGAGATTTTGAGCCCAGCTATTATAGGTTGTTCGCGTCACAGTGGACTAGGCATGGGGAGAGCCGGTGGATTCTATGCTATAGAACGCGCAGCTGAGCTAAATAAACCTTATAAGGCTCTGATAGTCCATGGTTACTTAGGGGCAACACCAGGTATTGTGCGTCCCTTGGGATTCCAAACTATCGCGTACGACAACCCTCAATGGCTTCAGGTGATCGCAGAAACTCCTGAGTGTATGTGGAATGATGCGCCGGCGGCGGATGCTGTCATGTCTATGGTCCCTGCCAATCCTGAAATCAACTGTATCTTTGAGGCAGGCGGGATGCTTGGAGGGGTTATTGAAGGTTTAAGGTCCATAGGCCAGCTTTATCCTGTGGGTCACCCTGACCACATTTTTGTCACCGGCCTTAATGATGACGGCCGCGCACCGGACTATATTGAAGAGGGTTGGATTGATGGTGCTATTGAACACTCAACCTATAAAACGTGTGGCGAGTCCTTTAAGATGTTTTTGATCCATACTTGCTTGGGGGAATCTCTGCCAGAACGCGATCAAGTCCTTGACTCTGTGGTTTACGATCAAAGTTTTATAGGCACAGAGGCATGGAATCTCTCATGGGACGTTCTTGTACGCGATGGGGTAGCTATAGAAGATATACCGATTATTGACTGGGGGTATCTTCCTATACCTGGAAAGTAAAGCTACCAGGCTATTGACGACCATCGAGGCTGGTTAGAATAGTTACAAGTTGGGGCTACTGAGAGCTTGCTATGCCGGAATATCTGGCCATAACTTACACAACATGATGCAAAGTGAGCAGGCTCTCAGTGCGTTTTGGGTGTTAATGAAGCCATGGAAGTAGGTTCTTCTCTGATACTTTATAAGAACCAAGGTAAGGGGGATACAAAGAATAAATTTGAAGGGATTTAGTTATGGGTGTTGAGGAGTTAGAAGCCAGGATTAAGAATTTGGAAGACATTGAAGCTATCAGGCGTCTGAAGGGTAGATTTGCCTACTTCGCTGACACTAAAGATGTACCAGGATTCATGAGTCTCGTTGCCGATGATGCCGTATGGGAATTCGGTCCCTGGGGGGGACATCATGAAGGTAAAGAAGCAATTCGAAAGTTTACCGAAGATGTAACGCTTGATACCTATTCTTTCATGCTTCATAATTTTCATAATATTTCTATTGATGTAAAAGGAGATACCGCTACCGGAATATGGTATTTCCTGGTACCGGTTACTAACAGTAAAGAAGAAAGGGCAGAGTGGCTAGGGGGTATGTACAAAGAAACGTATATAAGAGTGAATGGAGAATGGAAGTTTAAGGAAGTGGTTGCGGACATGAAATTTGTTGCCCCTTATAATGAAGGATGGTTTAAAAAGTAATTTTATAAATTTTGGATTTAAAAAAGCCCAATAGATTGGTGTTCTTTACTTTATAAGGGTGTTGATTAGCAATATAATTGGATGTAATATTAGATAGACTTAAGGGAAAAACAATAATCATTTGTTTTTGGCAAGTGAAAAGCGGTCCACTTTCGGCAATCTAAATGGGGACCACCTTGGGTAAAAATATATGCCTTAACTCACATCTTTCCTTTTCCTCCTCAGATTTTCCTTAAACCGGTAGCTATCCCCATTCATTTCGAGGATGTGGCTTTATATTAAGTTTACTCTCTTGAAGCCGGGGGAAGGTAATTTGTTCAGAGGGATATGGCTCCTGTAAAACCCCGATTGCTACTTATCAAATAGAAATAGTAAGGAAAGTCAAAGAGAGGCGAAGCCTCTCTTTCGTAATTAATTCCCCCCTCTCCTTACCAAGGAGAGGGGGACAAAGCGGGTTCCCAGGAAAATTGAAGATTTTTCTGGGTGCTTAAAGGGGGTGAGGTCACCAAAACAACCTCTTAATCTCTAGAATAGTTATAGGGAGAGGTGGTAGAATGGGTAAGAGAGTGAGGGGTCTTATATGACTAACTCGGTCAGGGTGCGGTTTGCGCCCAGTCCTACTGGTTATCCTCATGTGGGCAATATCAGGACTGCCCTGTTTAACTGGCTTTTTGCCAGGCACTGCAGCGGCACCTTTATTGTCCGTGTTGAGGACACCGATGTTGCCCGCAAGGTTGAGGGGGTGGTGGAGGCTATCCTTGATGGTCTCCGGTGGCTGGGACTTGATTGGGATGAGGGTCCCTATTATCAATCGCAGCGCTTAGAATTATACCACGAGGCAGCCCAGCGGCTGATTTCACAGGGCGATGCCTATTATTGCTATTGCTCCCCTCAGCGCCTGGAGGAGATGAGGGCGGAGCAGGTCAGGCGTAAGCAGCCGCCGGGCTATGACCGCCGCTGTCGTGATTTAACTGAGAAGGAGCGGGTGGAAAAGGAGGCGGAAGGTATTACCCCCGTAGTCCGTTTCAAGACCCCGCTCAGCGGGCAGACCAGGTTTAACGATTTAATCTGGGGCGAGGTGGTATTTGAAAACGATACCATTGATGATTTCGTATTGCTTAAGTCGGATGGTTACCCTACCTATCATCTAGCCAATGTGGTTGATGACCACCTGATGGAGATAACCCACGTTCTCAGGGCTGAGGAGTGGCTGTCCAGCACCCCCCGCCACCGACTTTTGTATCAGGCTCTGGGCTTTGAGCCGCCGCAGTTTGCTCACCTGCCGATGATACTGGGGGCTGACCGGGCCAAATTGAGCAAAAGACACGGGGCGGTGTCAATAACTGAGTATCGTGAGCAAGGCTATCTACCTGAGGCTATGGTCAACTTTCTGGCTCTGCTGGGCTGGTCTCTGGATGATAAGACCGAGATTTTACCCCGGACGGAGCTGATAAGCAGCTTTTCCCTGGAGCGGGTTAGCCGGACGGCGGCTATCTTCAATCGGGATAAGCTCAACTGGATGAACGGGGTATATATTCGGAGATTGAGCCTGGACGATTTTATCCAGCGGGCATTCCCCTTTCTGGACAGCGGCTTACCTCCTGAAGTCAAGCGCCCCCTATCCCTTGACTATATCAGGCGGATTATGCCCCTTATCCAGGAGCGAGCCCGAACCCTGGCTGAGGTAGCTGAGCTGGCGCAGTTTTTCTTCATTGACCAGCTTGACTATGATGCTGGTTTGTTAATAGCTAAGGGTATGAACCAGAAATCAGCCAGCCAGGCATTGGCGACGGCCAAGCAGAGGCTTGAGCCATTAGAGGTGTTTGATGCCGGGTCACTGGAGGCGGTGCTTAGACCGCTAGCCGGGGAGTTAGGGCTGAAGACAGGGCAGCTTTTTGGTGCATTAAGGGTAGCCGTTACCGGGCGGACGGCGGCGCCACCTCTATTTCAAACGATGTCGGTCTTGGGCAAGGAGCGGTGCCTGAGTCGGATTGAAGCCGCGCTGGATAGACTTCGCCAAGGAGGTAGATAGTGAATGCTTTAGCTATTGTTGGTAGTCCGAGGAAGAAGGGAAATACCGAAATTCTGGCCAGACATACCCTGAAGGCAATAGAAGAGGAGGGGCTGGACACCGAGCTTATCAGCTTAGCTGATTTAGACATCAAGCCGTGTACTGCCTGTATGGTGTGCAAGAAGGAAGAAAGCTGTCCTATTGATGATGACTTCTGGCCGATATATATCAAGATGAAGCAGGCTGATGCCATAATATTTGCCTCGCCGGTACATTTTGGTTCGGCGACACCTAAAATAAAAGCCCTGATGGATAGGGCGGGTTATATTGCCTACTGGAACGGCAGGGTGTTTGAGCGGAAGGTGGGGGGACCATTGGTGGTAGCCCGCCGGGCGGGTCAGAATTTTACCCTAGCCCAGCTA
>Ga0315533_1000075_pt1 | contig 96392 bp, 75 predicted proteins | sample SalMarSW160130MG_FD_203081 | JGI IMG/M metagenome (GOLD analysis project Ga0315533, IMG submission 203081) | Salt marsh sediment microbial communities from the Plum Island Ecosystem LTER, Massachusetts, United States - Salt Marsh Sediment SW1601-30 ...
TCGATAAGGCCATACCAAATAGTTTTTTAATGTTCATTTCTTTCTCCTTTTTAGGAAAAAGTTATTAACATTTAGCCTTTTTGCAAAACTTATCCTTTATTTTACCCACTCATTTTGAGAAGGAACCGTTTTAATACTTAACGCAGAGGCGCAGAGATCGCAGACTTGTTCGCCGTTTCTCTTTGGCAAGCAGGGATTATTATAAATTTTACTGTAACTTGTTGACCACACGATAGATTCCATTACGCAATACTTCAACGTGAAAGTTGATTATCAAACCCAAATGCTTATCAATCAGTCGTAAATATGTCAATAATTTAGGTTTGTCTATAGGTGATAATTTCTCTTTGGCTTTCAGATCAACAATTACCTTTTCTTCTACTAACAAGTCCAGACGAAGATCTGTGCCGAGTTTGATTCCTTTATAGGGAATCGGAACACTCTGTTGTCTTACAAATCGTAATCCTCTAAGATAAAGCTCATGACAAAGTGCATCTTCATTCACCCCGTGTAATATTTTGTAAATCCAATAACCCACCATTTTCATTTCCTTTGTTATTACACAGGGTAAACTGATTCCAAAAGCCCTGGACCTAAAATCCTATGTACTTCTATCGCTGCTCCGATTATCTTTTCTGATATTTCATTTTCATGCATAATTTTATAAATTCCTTTTAAATCCTCCGCGTTCTCTGCGCCTCTGCGTTTATATTTTTTCAAATTTGAAAATCTAAATTTACCTTTTCGAATAGGGTATAATCAGAAACTGAAATATTTTTCTCTTAAAACTCTTGCCTGTTCCTCGCCTCTTGCCGGGTAATTGAGTAGATCCAGGTAAAGCTGAACGTTGCCAACTATTTTTACTCCTTCAAATACCTGGATTGGATTTAATATACCCTCGTCATAAGGTGTAACAATATGGACATTACCTCCGGAATCCACAGCTTTTAATTTCGCTTCTTCAACAAACTTTTCAATATCACCGATCAAATAGATATGAACATGAGGAGTATGCACATAAGGAATTATAAAGTTAGCCCCGGCAAAAAGAGTAAAAGCATAAGAGTAGCTTCCCTTTTCTGCAATATCTGCTAATCTTTTAATAAGTGCTTTATAAATACTCTCCGAAAGATAGAAACTAACTATTTTATTTACTTTGGTAATTTTATAAACAGAACACCATTTTTCTAAAAGTCCCGCCGGATTGGTAAGGTAAACACCTTTTTGGGTTTGCTCTATATACAATTCATCAGCCAATTTTTTAATGACATTGTAAGTTCCGCCAAGACTTATATTGGCTGCTGCTGCGAGTTCATTTAACCGCCATCTTCTTTCCGGATTTTCAAGAATAATTCTTATAAGTCGGGTGGATTTGGGTGAAAATAAGAATTTTAATTCCTTTCTGTCTCTTTTGGGACTTTCCTGACTTTCTTTAAGAATATAGACATCTTTGAGAAAAATCCCCACGTTGCCAAAAGTGTCAATATAGTTCACCCCTTCATCACGACAGAGTGCCCTTCCTCCCGGTCCAAAATATGGGGATATAATAAGGGGATTTAAATCCGGATATTTTGACTTTATTTGTTTTAAATGTGATATGCCACTCTTTAAAAACCTGGGCTCTACCGTTTTCCGCACTTCCGTAATAAAACTTTTCCCGGTAAGCTTATTCTCAATTGATCCTTCGGTGTATTTTCCTTCTGAGTTTTTAGTAATTTTCAACTGTAATCTGGTTTCAGAAGCTGTTTTTTTATTGAATTCGGTAAAGGGCTCAGTCTCAACAAGGATATTCTGCGATAGGTTCAGACTATTCCGCAGAACATTTATAGCTCTATTTAATATATCAACCTTTTCCAAATTTTCACCATTTCATCATTTTCAGCGTTACGGTGAAAATAATCTATTTAGTGAAAAAATGCAAGTAAAAATGAGTTTGTTAGATAAGCTCCCGGAGGTTTGGGATTTCCATTCCGCAATGAAAATTTATATTTTTTCTATGTTTATATTATGTCTAATTGTTTCTTATTCAAGTTATATTCGCCTTGATAAAAATTAACCTCTCGGAGGTCTTGACCTCTGGGAAGTAGGATAATTTGCTGCTGTTTTTATATCTATATTGAACGCTGATTTAAACGTTGGTTGTCATTCTAAACCAATTCCGGTGATACCAATAGCACCATAGGCTATTCATTCTTTTTTCTCAAACGGTTTATACATCATAGCCTCCACTCCGCAGCCCGACAACGCATTTTCTAACTTCCAGAAGGTTTCCCTCGCCGGTGGCTGGATAAGTAGAAACTTCGGGAGGCTGTATTCAATAGCATCGAAATTTCCGGAAATTTGGATGATTTATAATAAAAATGATAAATATTTCCCTATAGACTACTCATCGTACTTGTTTATTTCAAACTTTAATAAGACAATTTAAGATAACCGATATTTGTATTGATTATCACATCAATATTTATTATAATCAATAGTTATTTTGAAATTCTTTTTGTTTTTCTGTGTAGATAAATTATATTTGTGTTGCAGGATTTCTATCAAAAGCAAAGAGTGGGATTAATATTTTTGTATGATTAAAGAAGTTGAAACTGCCTTTTCATCAAGCGTTCTTCCAAGTTATAGGAATCCGCCTGTTAATGAAGTTGTTTGCGGGATGCGATTTGATCCTTCTGATAAACTCCATGTTACTCATATCGGTCTTCTTTGGAATAAATTTCGTGCTGATTATCCTATTGTACAACATGCTCCACCGATAGCATCAGCTAAAGGAGGAATCTTAATTGATACAGCTATAGGGATGCCCTTACCGAGAGTATGGTTTATTAATGAGTCAGATGATCAGCTGATACAATTTCAGATTGACAGGTTTTATTTTAATTGGCGACGCAGACAAAGCGATTACCCTCGATATAGTCATGTGATCAAGAATTTTGAAAGTGTATTAAATACTATTGAAACTTTTTTTAGTGAATTTGATTTAGGCGAGCTTAAGCCAATCGAATATGAACTTAGCTATATTAACCATATTCCAAAGGGACAAGGATGGAATAAGATTGATGACCTTCCAAGAATATTTTCGGATTTTTTTTGGAAGCAAACGAAGAAGCATTTTTTACCGAATCCTGTAAAAGTTGCTTGGCAGACAGAGTTTCCTTTGCCGGAACAAAAGGGGCATCTTATCGTTAATTTAAAACAAGCCACAAGAACGGAGGACAAAGCACACTTACTGGTTCTAGAATTAAAGACGCGAGGAATTAGCGAATCAATGAGTAGAAAAGCTATTCGTGAATGGTTTGACTTAGCACATGAATGGATAGTCCGAGGCTTTACTGATCTAACAACCCCTAAAATTCAAAAAATTTGGGAGCGAGAAGAAAATGCCTGAATTGGCTTTACAGGAAAAAGCAGCACAAGATGCTACCGCGATATATGGTGTTAAATTTACTTTAGATGATTCCCCAGTCGATTTATCAAATATTAGTACTTGGCCCTTAGATCCAAGAGCTCAACCTGCAACTATGTACAAGGCTGGGATATCACCGACCGTAAACCAAGAATATCGAGAGGCTACTGTAAATGGTTGGACTGAGAACGAAGATCCATTTACACAAGCGAATTTACTCGATAGCGAAGATAATAAAGTACAACAATTAATTTCCCAAATTAGGATATCAACTTTTATCCCAAATAACGCACGTTTGGTAAATAGACTTATAACTTTATTTAATGCCGCAAAAGAAGAGTATCCTGATAGCCCCGGTATTTCGGTGGATTCAATTCACAGTTTTTATCATTTTCTTCAGAAACACACCTATTTAAAGTACCCAATTATAACACTGACTCCTGACAACGAAATTTATGCTTCATGGAAAGGTGTACAGAACCAAGTGTTTAGTGTGCATTTTGTATCAAATGAAAATACTCATTTTGTTATATTTAAACCGAACGAAAATAATCCGGAACGTAAAATTATTTCTTACGGAACGGATACAGCTGACACCCTCATGAAAACGGTCGCATTTACCGGTATATGTGATTGGATCTCAGATGAAAGATGATCCGATTCCTGATCAAGATCACATTGCACGATATTGTTCATTTCAGAAATTAGCTGGGGGACTACCTCAGCCGACTGCTTTCATGTTAAAACGAGATAGACCGGGTAGTCCGACTGAAGAAAGCTTGTCTGTAAATTGGCTGGAATATCTTGAATGTACAGATAGAATAAGTGAAATTGCTGAGATTCGGAGAATTTACCATGAGACATTTGATGTAGGCGCACAAGCGAAGATGGCTGTACTGAATGTCGGTGAAGTCCGCGAAAAAGTGAGAACAGAAAGTCCAGATAGACGAATTCTTCAAGTCCTCCATGATCCTATTGAACCAAAAGACCCATCTCATAGCGGGATATATAATTTGAGACAGAATGACCGCGTGATCGCAGAACTAATTGCTGAAACAGTCCTTGAGTCTTACTCCGCTCGTTAATTGAAGTACGACATAAATATAAAGTTAGTGATCCTCTTTTTCTCCGAATTCCTTTGTGGCTCAATTCTTAAATTAAAATTTTATTCTACAGAAAAATAATCCTCATCTACAACATTAACAGCAGCACCATAGGTGATGCGTTCTTTTTTATCAAACGCTTTGTACATTACAGCCTCTATTCCGCTCCCCAATAGCCCAGCGAATACATTGGATATTGAAGCGATAATAAATATATGAGAGCCCAAAAATTCTATGGAAAAGACAGGTAAAACGCGCAGGATGTCAAAACTCTCGCTTTGGCGAAGTGGAAAAACTTCACCGTGCAGTAAATAACCGTGAAGCCGATCACGACCAGAGAATAGATACTACCGACCAGAAATCCGTTCGTTAATAGTTGTAAAAACATTAATAATATTTAATCATAAGAGAGTTAATGAATATGTAATTAAAATTAATAAATATAATCCTGAAACTTCCCACCTCTGATGGTTTTTATTTTTATGGGTTTTATTACATCACCATTTTTATCAAATGTTGTTATACCTCCAACACCAGGATAATTCTTTACTGAATAAATATAGTCTTTTATTTTTTTAGAATCATAACCTACCAACTCTATTGCACTCCATATTATCATCAGGGCATCATATGAGTTAGCTGCGTATAAGTTAGAATGCTCTTTATACTTCTCAAAATATTTTTTCTCAAAGTCTTTTTTGCTTGGATCGCTATAATCATAAGTTGGAGCAGTATATATTACTCCATTAGCAGCATTACCGGCAATATTAATTACCTCTTCTGATTCTATTCCAATAGTACTTAGCCACAAAATATCGAGTCCATATTCCTTCGATTGCTTCAGGATTCTACCACATTCTTCAGCATATCCGATTAAATATATTGAATTGATATTTACTGCGTTTTTTATCTTTAACAAATTGGTCCTATAATCAGTCTCTCCTTGTTCATAATTATTTACTAGCGTAATATTTCCGCCCATTATATTAAACATATTTAGGAATATATCTTTATAACTCAACCCGAAATCATTGTTGACGTACAATATTCCAGTTATATCTATATGCAATTGATTATATGCGACTCTCGCCATTTCCTCAACTTCGAATGTCCCGCTCAAACGATTTCTAAATATATAGTCTCCTGCGTTTGTGATATCTGGACTACTCGCTGCAGGAGTAAATAAAATTACCTTCTTTGCTTCAGCAATTGGTGCAATTGCAAGAACCGAACTACTCCCCGTGGTAATAACGACAACTTGGACTTTATCTATATCAATTAATTTTTTAAAGGATGAAACAGCTGTCGCCGGTTCACTTTTTCCATCTTCAATTAGTAATTCGATTCTTTTCCCAATTCCACTAACTCTTTGATCTATTTCCTGAATGGCTAGCTCAAGACCATTTTTTGACCATTGCCCATAAGGAGCTATTGGTCCGGTTAAATCAAGAATCGCTCCTATTTGTATTCGTTCTGTCTCTTTACTACAGTTAATCAAGAGAAAAAGTGATAAAAAGAGAATGATACTTGTAATCATTTTTTGAAAATGCTTATTATTCATATACACCTCACAATTTATCATAATCTATTTCTTAGGATAGTAATTTCCTTCTTTTAATGCACTCAAAAATTTCTTCAAAGCTTATTTCATGTGTATGTATCCGTCGTCTTTTACGATCACTAAGCAGATCATTAATAAAACCTTTTACACCTCTATAATTATCAGACCATTTTAATTCGCATAATAGACGAAGTCCTTTCAAGTCAATATACTTAATGCATCCCTTATCAGGATCTTGAGAAATTTTATCATTTTCAATTTTATAATTATTTTTCCAAATGTAATAGTTAATAAAAATAGCAATATCTTCTTTTCTTTCTCTAAGGGGAGGAATCTCAAAATAATTCTGGCATATTCGATATATTATTGCCTCATTAAACCCAATATCTTTTAATTCACTTAGCTGTTTGTTACTTGCAAATATTGTTTGAATGTTTAACAACTGTGGTCTACCACTTATAATGATCTGGTATGGTTCTTCTAAAGCTCTTAATAATCTGTTTGCGAGATCCTTTCCATAGTATTAATTTCATCAAAAAAGATAGTCCCCCTCAATGAATGAGTCTTAAATAACTCGCCAGGCTTATCAATGGAACCAAACAAGGTTTCATCGAAATTGGTTAAATTTAGGGAACCACAATTTAGCATGAAGTAATTAAAAAATCTCTTTTCCTCATAATTTGTTCCTGGGATATCTATTTTAAGTTTGTTTATCTCATCTCTATTATTTTCGATATGCTTACCTACTAAGAATTCTTCAATATCTCTTTGCGTATCCGAATATTTTTGGCTTCTTGGACTTAATAAGTGACAAATTTTTGAAAGGGACTCTTTACCACATCCTGGTTCACTATATAAGAAAATCGTTACTCCAGCTTTCAATGCTTTTTTTCCCTCATCGATAGCCCAAACACATTCTTTAATATTTTTAATTAACGTCACAATACCACTATTAGCTCCAAGAAATTCATCTACAATTTTGCTAACCTCTTTGTCAGAATATTTATCCTCATTTTCATTTTGGCGATGATTTTTAAAAAGATCGAAAAAATAATTTCTGTATTCGTTAAGATAGTACCAGATATTTTTATCTACTCTAGTACATTGACGAATTATATCCTCATAGTGGAGGGTGTTTAATGAAATCTGAGTATTGTGTTTTATGCTTATTAATTCTTGATTTAGAACACGCAACATAAATATTTTCAGATAGCATTCAAGATATTCTATCTTTTCCTTTTGCTCTTGGTTATTATTTGGAATGTATCCTATACCGATCGAACCAATTTTAACAATATCATTCAGTGAAAGATTTTTATTTTGTGGTTCCCAAAAAACTGGCAATATTTTTACCATTAGTCCTTCGAGAGTAATTTCCCTTTTATCAATATAAATCGTATAGTAGAAGGATAGAAGGAATAATCTAAAGAGCCAATGGTACCAACAACGTATTTGTTTGGATTTTTCTTCATTATGACTATCGATTCTCTGTCCTTTAGAAACTTTTTCTAATTCGCTTATAAATGATGCATCGTTCCTTTTAATAAGCTTACTAATAAATTCTGTTTTCTCATCTTCAGATAAAATATTGTTTAGATGAAGAAAATATTTCTTAAAAAGAATTTTAGCTTTATAATTCGTGACATTCTTCAATATTTGTTTTCCTAATTCATCTAAGAAACGAGTTAATTTAATTTTTTTTCTGGTTTTCCGAATACCAATGAATTCCTCGATTTTATTTAATTTTTCTTCATTTAGTGCTTCGGGTATTTCGCGAATATAGCTAAGAATGTTTACATCATTTAATATTTCTTTTGTTCTTTTCCATAACCCCATAGGAAAACACAGAACGGCATCGTTTTCTACACCAAAATATATTTTAATTGGTTTATTAAGTTCTTTAAACACTAACAAATTTACATCCCTCAGTACGGAGAAAAATACTTGAGAGAAATAATCATCTTCTATTGGTCGAGTTTCTTTTTTTAACAATTCGGTATATAATTTACCTTCAACATTAATTATTCGAAACCAATTTCCGAAGGATGGACTTATATAGTGAAAACCAATAATTTTTGTATTAATAGCATTTTGAATTTCATAAATAATGCTGTTCTCATTTTGGATAAGCGTATTAAATACTTTTTGAAGTACTTCTTGAAAGTCTTTTTTTCGACCGTTAACAATACAGTTATTTAGTTTATCTAGATTTTCGGGAGGCTGATCCATATCAAGATAAGGATAAATACCTTGCAGTGTTTTATTAATCTCATCTGATATTTTTTGTATATCTACACTATAACTCATTTTCACAACTTTTTATTGGCAAATTGGTGTCGCCATTTTATGAATTTCATTTTCAACTTTAATTAAATCTTTATAATTAACCTTTGTAAAATATTTAAGCCATAGACTCCTTAACCAATCAATATCAAAAGTATCAGATGACCTTAGAAGATCATGATTACCGTTAAAATTTACAACCCAATCGAAAGAAGGTGAACCTGGAAGAGGAATAAGTATAGATGAATATATTCCTTCTATTTTACATTTCTTTGATAAGGAATCAATGTGTTTAACTGTTTTAGATAGAGTTATATCACTTTCACCAGGTAAACCTAGTATCACTCCAAGTCGCGCTTCAATACCATAATCGTTTAATAACATCAAGGCATTTAAGTTATCTTTAATCGTGGTACCTTTATTTGAAGATTTGAGACAAGAATCATCTCCAGATTCAATACCAACAAAAATACTATAAAAATTTAATTCTTTTAAAATTCTTGCGAACTCTTCATCAATTTCGTTCGCTCTAATATATCCTGTAAAAAACATCTCGAGATTATCCGGCTTTTCATGCAAAAATCCTTTCATCCAGGTTTTCTTTAGATTATCACCTACATCCATTACATAATTAATCCCATATGTACTATTCAATTGTTTCAATTCTCTCCATATTTGAGACTGACTACGTGATCTGTAACCTTTAGTATCAATTGCGCAAAAAACACAAGATTTACCATTTTTTCTTGATCTCCAGGTACACCCTTTATGAGAATAAAAAGTGGTATATTTTTTAAAATTACTTTCTGGAAGTGCCTTCCGGTAATTTGTGTAATATGGTTCTAGACCAACAAAACTGCGATCAGGTATTGGCAGTTCTTTGATATCTATATTTACAGCATTGTTTTTTATAATAGATGTATCGATTCTATAAACTAAGTTTTGAATTTCGTTACAGTGCTTATGATTAACTAAATCAAATAAAGACTTTTCTCCATCACCAGTAATTACAAAATCGATATATTCTCTGTTGTATAAAATGTTTTCTGCTACTGCTGTTGCATGATGCCCTCCAAAAACTACTATTGCACCTTTTGATTTTGCAATTTGAGCTATTTCAAGCGATTTATGATAATTCCACATATTTACAGAGAAACCAATCAAACCTGCATTTAATCTTTTTATTATTTCATCTTCTGATAAAATTGCAGCATCCAATATTTCAACTTCAGTATCAGGTAACATTTTTTTTATATATGTTCCAATTGATAATAAACCAAGAGGCGGTGCAGTTCTTTCTGCAAAATTATACACACTATCTTCATCTGAAATCATTTGTACTAATTGCATTTTACCAATTCGATTTTTTAACATTTTATCCCTCCAAATTTTGTTTAATACATTTTTATTGATTTATTGTTTTTTTAATGTGTATTTCGTGAATACTCATCATCCCCTCCACAATCCCATCAATCTCCTTCAACTTCTCCCTTAGCATCTCCCGCACCATCCCGCGCAACTTGCCGATGCTGCGAATACTGCCCGGACCGCCGTTGTCGATCCACTGCCTGACTTTGGCAGTGCAGGCTTGACCCAATTCAGCCAATTGCCGATGATGTGGATTTTCCGCGTCAAACTGTGGAATAGGCAATTCGAGAACTTTTTTATGAATATCACGCGGTTCACATAATCCCCTATCAGCAAAACGGGTGACCTTTTCTATGAGTTTGGTTCTTTTCATTTTACTCTATTAGCCCGAAACAAATCAATAAAAAATCTGGTCTATTTTTTCGTTTTAACGCTGCCTCCTTGCCCCTTTGGAGGGGGCGGGGGTGGTGATGAAGGTTTCTTATTAACACTTCCTTTTTTAACAAATCCTTCTTTAATAATTTTCTTATCACTCATTTTTATCATTCCTACAAATTTTTTCTTTATCTATTTCAATATCTCTGAATTCAATCGCAATATCCTCTTTATTCAAAGAAAGATAAATTGCACCTATTTGGTACAATTGTTCTGCTGTATCGTTTTTGTATATTGACACATCTCTTAACAGTAATTCAGCATTTTTTGAATCATCCGAAAAGGATTGCACCCATCCATCATAGACTAAATTATTTTTATGGTCTCTTACTGTTACGTATTCAATGTTTTTTGAATTAAAAGTATATCCCCAAACGTCCAGTTCCCCAAATTTCTTCGTCATTTTTATTCTATGCGCAAGACGTGTATGTAATTTGTATGTTGAAATGTATGTGATACTGATACCTAATAAAACTGCTGCAATACATCCGCAAAATATTTCTTTATATACAATAACCTTATTGTTGTCAAATAAGGCATACATAAAATTCATTGGTTTATTCTCAGTAAATGGAAGTTTTAACCATAGCCAATAAATAAAATAGCTTAAAACCCCATAAATGAAAGATTCCAACAAGTAATGAAAAACATCTTTTGGACGATGAACTGTGAATATATCAACAATTACTGAGCAAATAATACCTGGTAAAAATAGAAATAGTATTCGTACTGTAAGATCAGATATTTCCATTTATAGATTCGTTCTCAGAAAATCCCTCTCCAATCTGAGAATTTCCATTTTTTTCTTTTTTCCCTCGTTACTCGGGCTATCTGCTTCACATTCCTTAATCTTCTCCATTTCAAATATGCTACCATCTTCCATCATCTCGACAAGCCGATAAGAGGCACATTTGAAATCTTCATAGAATTCTTCTGCAACTAGTAAATACCTTTCACTGCCATCTGAAAGAGTAAACATTTTTAAATGATGTTCTCTTGGGTTACCTTTTACTTCTGTCAGGGCGAAATTTATTTTAGGCATTATACTATGAAGTAGTCCGCATCTGATATTTTTATAAAGTGACTTTTCTGGATTCGCCCCTTCTCCAAATTCATGATATTTTTCAGGAAATAATTCTTTCAGCGCCAAATTAAATCGTTCTTTAGAATGCCCATCTATATCAAACTCATGCTCATCTAAACACGCCCCCAGTAACTCAATTCCTTGTGAGATAATACCAAAAGACAAATATTTATGTCTATCAGTAATATCACCAAATTCTTGAACTAATACAACTTTTATAAATTCAATTATATTCATTAGATGAAAACCTTATATCCTTATTTCAATATTCTCTCCACAACCCCATCAATCTCCTTCAATTCCTCCCTCAGCATCTCCCTCACCATCCCGCGCAGCTTGCCGATGCTGCGAATATTACCCGGACCGCCGCTGTCAATCCACTGCTTGACTTTGTCAGTGCAAGCTTGACCTAATTCAGCCAGTTGTCGATGTTGGGAATTTTCCGCGTCAAACTGCGGAATGGGCAGCTCGAGAACTGTTTTACATATATCTCTCGGTCCCCACAAACCACGACTTTGCATTGGTTTAATCAGTTTATTAATAATAGGTGAATTTAACAATGCAGTTATAAAATATGCTTCGCTCTTTTCATTGGTATCATAAAAATATGTTTTACAATCAGCGATATAACCTCTTGAATTGATTGTTTGACCACTTATTTTGAATGAGACATCTTGAATTTCAATAACTGAGGCAGTAAGAAACGTTCCAGAAGTATTATAAATAACTCGATACATAAAATTAGGATTTTGCCTCGTTATTCCTCTCATTCGGTCAAGTCTTTCATATATATTCATAGTTTCTGCTTTAGCGCCTCTGCATCTACTCCAATCATTTTCTGCTTTTTTCAGCCACTGTGCCAGATGTATATATCCGCTATTCTCTGCCTCTTCTAAAGTTATAAGTCTGTACTTATTCTCACCTGGTATAATAGGTAAAACAACCATTCGATAATCAAGATTCCCAAAAGGAAGCAGGTCGGTTGATAGAATAGTCGCATAGAGAAAGCGGCTTTCCACAGTACCTTTGAAGATAACATCTTTATAAGCGTCTTTGGCAAATTTTCTGGCACGGTCGGCAGTTTCCAGGGGTGGAAGATCGGGATTGATTCCGAGTGAGGAAGGTCTCACTTTGACAAACCAGAAAGAGCGTGGAACAATTGTAGCACCCTGAGCAAAACGAGGCTTATAATAACTGGGACCTTCTGCTGAGATTACTTCCTTTTCCGTCGTCCAGTATGAATGTGCTCCACGAATATTCAATGAAAACTCAACATCTTTTATATCAAGAGATTCTTCCGCTTCCATTAGAGCTGCATTCTTCCTTTTCAATTTTCCACTGATATTCCATCCCCGTATAGGTGGTTGTTCTTTGTATTTACTTTTGCTTTGTTTGACCTTGTCTGCTATCAGTACACAGGAAGGCACTTTAAAGAGCGGGTTAACTTCCTCACAGTCCCATAATTCATTAAATGAAAGTGTATTATCTATATCTTCACAAAAATTAAAATGTCCATTCCTCAGTCTATCATGCTGGTCTGAACTAAATATACTTCTCGGTAAAACAAAAGCAATCTTTCCATCTTGCTTGAGATATAGATCGGCAGCTCTGACAAGAAACAGTGCTCCCACTTCAATATGGGTAATGAGTTCTCCATGACCTTTAAGTAGATGATATTCATCTACAATTTGCTGTTTCAAGAATTTCTGATAACCGGGTTCCATATAGCGGAAAGAAATCCAGGGCGGATTACCCATGATAAAATCAAATTTTTGCTTGAAAAACAGTGGCTTATAAATATTCTTCAGTACAAATCCCCATATTGTATCCCGTCCCGCATCTATCAATTTCTTTAATGTTTCAACAATCGTATAAATCGATTTTACTATTTCTTCATCTTTGCCGTAAGAAAAATTCTGGGCATTCAGGTAATTACGAAATAAGTCCAAGCTGATTGACTTATTCTTATACTGCTGGGCAAAGTTTTTGGCAAATTCAATCGCCTGATCATACAGGGATGTATTTTTAAGTAAGACTTCATTAACATATATCGTTTTCGAGTCAATCAAAATATGGTATTGATGCGCTTTCATAAATTGCTCAGGCAGTTTTATCATATCGGCAAGATAGATAGGTATCGTAATTGCCTTTTTCCGTTTTTTCAATAACTCACCCAGTGCTAAAATAAAGTTTGTCTTGGCAACTATTACGGCAAGTGGATGGATATCAGCACCATATACATTTTCAACTATATGATTTAGTGTTTTTAAGGAATCACCGAGGATTTCCCGCTTTTCACGTATAGCAAGATATAGAAAAGTTCCCGAACCACATGCTGGATCGAGCATTGAGCCTCGAGAATTTTCATTTAGTAATTTCTTAACTATCCGATGCGCAAGCCAATCCGGTGTATAGAATTCTCCCAGATCATGTCGCGTTTCCGGATCAACAAGTTCCTGATAGAGTGATTTTAACACATCTTCGGAAAGTTCTCTGAGTCGATAATTTTGCAATAGGCTGTATAGCCATCTAACTGTATTTATACCCGTCTCTGCCGCCGCATCACGCGATAACCAGGAGAAAAAATCCTCCTCAATATAATTATCAATTCCCTGGTCTTTAAATAATTCCCCTTCGAGCATTTTGAGAATTTCAGTATTTTCCGGCAAACTTGCCTTTTCGCTGAGCCGCATCCATGACATTAATTTCGCTAATGTCGCCAGATAAGTATGCCTGATAAATAGTTCATCGCCGGCAACCTTGCTACCATAGACAATCCGTAAATATTTCTCCCAGCTTTCATAAACAACCGCAAAATTACTGTGTGTTTTAATTCTCTTCCATAATCTTAAAAGTTTTTGGGTAGTGCTTTGAAAAGCATGACTTTTAAGTCCAAAATCACTAACAATTGTCTCGCTGTTGGGATGAAGGATTTCTTGCCGTAGAAAATAACGATCAATCCAGTAGTAAATTTCAGATGCTTTAAGTTTTCTCCAGTCTATTTCTTCCAGTATTTCTAAATTCACATCATCCGGTTTAATTTCATCTGAAGTAAGGTCATCTAAAACAGGAGTGTATGTAATAAAACGAACTCCGTCAGTAGCTATTCCGATATAGGGAGCACGTTTTTCTACTGATTCATTCGACCAGAGTATAGCGACATACCTGCGGACCTGTTCTTCCGCCTCTTTTTGATTTTTCGGTATATTTCTTTCAAATTCAATGACAACATTGCCAAAAAGATTGTCAACTTCACCACGTAAAATTCGGTCTTTCTGATGTGTTTTGATGTATTTTTCTATTCCCGATGTATAGTTCTCAATAAAATTTGGTTCAACACCGAAGAGATTTTGAATCAGCATGGAGAAGCGGTGTGATCTCGCCTGTTCTTTATTAAGTTTTTCTACTTCATTTAAATATTGGGAGATGTCTTCTTCCCACTGAATTGGACGAGTATCGGGTATCCTTGTTGCTTTTTCAGTTAGCCTGGTTTTTTTATTAGACAAATTATTTTTTCTTTCTTTCTATCAGTCTCAGTGCTATTTCAAAAGCTGCAGCTATTCGTATTATCTTCACGTCGGATATGCCTTTAATTTTCAATAAATTTTCAAGTGGCTGATTTGCAAGCCCTTCAAGCGAATTATATTTTTCAAGAATTTCTTCGGCTATTCTTTCTGCTGGTTTTCCCTTTATTCCTGTGGAAATCAGAATAGCAAGGAGTTCTTGATCAGTTAGACTTTGTGCACCTTTTTCTCTCAGCTTGCCGCCGGGATGGGACCATGTTTTTATCATTCCATATCTCTCTTAAGAATCAACCAACTATATCGGACTCAAGGTTTTTCATTTGTTCCTGTTTAAAATTTAAGAATTTACCGTCCGTAAGTATTTCCATCTATTGATTTTACAAAGCACCTGAAAAATAATAAAAATACAGGATGAATCAAATAGATACCAAATTATGGACCGGGATATTTCCGCCGTGTCAAATGACGAAATTTACCAATGTCTGCTCGATCCTGAGCAGCTTCATTACAGGTATGCCAATCTTCGATAATCGATTGCTTTTCATCATCCCAATGGCTCAACCCTTTCTCCAGCCATCGGTTAATTAAACCCAGGGGTTTTATAACGTTGGTTTTGAATTCCTGTTTCAAAAAGTCCATAAGATCACCATCGACGGTGGATACATTATAATGGTATGTTGCGGCGCAAGCAGCAATATACCTGTCAGTCCTGCTCAAGTTAAAAAATGAACCGCTGCTTTGATTTATAACGGTATCGGTGTCGATTAAATTACTTATTAACTTAAAATTTCTCGTCACACTTTCAGATTCTTCTATAGTGGCGCCAAGAGATTTGATCTTTGACCTGAATATATTTCTCCAGGGATATTTTGTCTTAAATTTTTGCCTTCGGGTAAATTCTTCGTACACCTTCCTGATTGTGACACTCTCATACCGCTCATCGTTGAACATCTCCGGAGTAACACGAATCAGCATTAAGACACTGCAAGTATCACATAAAACAACCATTATGAATTACTATTTTGCCCTGAGCTTTTTCATCTGAAGCATTTCATCCCTGACGGAAACCATATCCAGATAACTTTCAATACAGAATATTTCACCCAGTTTTCGCTGAGTAAGATTTTCCACTTTATCTAACAGAATGTCAAAAAATATCGGGCTTAAACTCTGATAGTTTTGTAGAAATTGGCGGACATCGTCTGTTTTGCTCAGTACTTCTCCGATTTTCGGAAAATTCTTCTTCAGGTTTGTATCGGCACCACCATAAGATAGATCAAACTCAGAATGATTATCCTTTATCCGTTTGATAATACCACAGATGGCATGATGGTTTGTCTGTGAAAATTGTTTTAGAATATTTATCTGATTTGGCGGGTCTAAATCTACGATCATCTCATATATCTGCTCAATGTAAGTCTCTGGAAATTGAGTATAGCTAGCAACAATATCGCAAAATTTCTCCTCTTCATCATCGACTATTAACATTTTACTATCATTACGAATAACGTGGACAGATTCATGCAGAAGAGGAAATATTAGATCCAGAACGTTGGTTTTTAAATCGACAAAAACGACCCGGTGTTCAAATATTCTGGTATAAAAAGCATATAGTCGGGATACCGGAAAATCCCGAAAAATGGCATGGATATCCAAATTTTCGAGAAGTCTGAATACCTCTTCGTAATCCATAGGTTTATCAGAAGATATTTCAACGGCTTTTCGCAACTTACAGGCTATTATTTTGGCGGTTTCCGGACTTCGATTGCTAATTTTTAGAGTTGGATGAATTGTACTGGCTGATTTATCACGAAAAAGATTTTTGTATTCATTGGCAAGTTCAGCCAGCTGAACTTCGTGTTCAGGCTTGATTTTGGCTTTTCGCCGGGTTCTGTAAACAGGCATTTGAATAGTAACATCCTCACCCTTCATAAATAGATCATCCGGAGATATATCCAGAATATCACAGAGGGCAATCAGATACAATCCTTTTGGGACCTGTCCTTTGATCCAATCGTTAACTGCCTGACGGGATACCCCGATTTGCTGGGCTAATTTAGTTATTGAAAGCCCACGTTCGTCCGATTTTTTCTTGATTATTGAGCCTTCCCATTTCATAGCGTCCCCCTTTTTAATATACTTTCATATAAAAATGAACGATATGTGTAAACTAATCTTTACATAATACACTTAAAATATACAATATTGAGATATTGTTGTAAAGATTAATTTGCAGGGCTCAATATAAAAGCTGATTTTGGTAAATAATTATCTAATCAAAACTCGGGGAGAATTCCAAGGTTATCCTTTTCAATTTCGCTTTTATAAGTACGAATATATTTCTTCCCTTTCACCGGAAATACATGAACTTTCTCACCAATTTTCCATTCATTGTTCTCTTTACGGGCAGTTTTATACTCCTTTTGGATTGGGTTGTTCATATTGAGTCAGTTGGAAATGGTGAAAATGCTTTAAAATATCTCGCTCCATATGTTTAAAGAATTGCTATCTCAAATTCTAATATTTTGCCCTGTAGAAATGGTTTTGTTACTTTCCGATGTTTTAATATAAATTTTCTGCCTCTTTTAACTTGAAAAAACGTCCTAAAATATTCATATTATATACTATGATAAGATTATCTAAAATATCTGCTTTTTTCTTGCTATGTATATTGGTCTCAATATTATTTGCCAAAGAGGATGTTTCTATTCCTAAAGGATTGCACTATAAGGGAAAAAAGAAAGTAATTCCTCGTGAAATGCATTCGTCTTTTAAAAAAGCAGTTTGCAAATGCGTATTCGTCCTGTGACTCAATTTATCCTTCATTACTAAGAGATATGGAGTGAAATGAAGAAGCAGTATCAGCTGCAAAACATGCTATTTCTCTGGCATACGATCCCTTTAAATTACGGTTGATTGTGTTTATTCTAGCCAACAATGGGTATTTTGTGGATGCTGTAAATGTCTGTCAGAAACTTTCCAGGATAGCAAGAAGGTCTGCAAATTCTTATGAAGCATGGGGATTTCTGGAATATAAACAGGGGCACTATGAGAATGCTGTGATAAACTACAAAAGGGCGCTTAACCGTGATTATAAAATTCAAACTCTTATAATGCTTGCTCGATTGAACCATTTTTATCTCAACAGGCAAAAAGTTGCCACGTATTATTGTAAAGCTGCTATACAGGCTAATAGAAATTTTCCAGATGCTTACTACTTATTATTAGCGGAAATTTCGAGAAATAAGGATGATTTGGAATCTGCGATAAAATACTCTAAAATTCAGATGGAATTAATGCCTTATCGTTCTCAATCTTGCTATTATCACGGTAAATTAATTTATGAGAAGAAAGATTATTAAGGATGCGGTAGTTTATTTAGAAAAAGCTGTGAGGTTGAATCCTGATATGAGAAGATACAGGTTAGTTTTAGCAAAAGCATACGCAAGCGCCGGTTTGATTGATAAAGCGCTTGAAACATACAAAAATTTCATTAATGAATCTCTTAAAGACTTATGGAAAGAAGAAGAAATGTTAAAAGAATCTACACCGGAACCAAGATAAAGAAGCGAACAGGTTTTGTTGTAGTTATATTCACACTTTTTTTAATAATAAATAGCTGTTCAAACAAAGCACCTCGGTCTCGATTGCCTCAGCCGATTTTACCCGATTACCCTGATGTGGTAAAATTGTACTGGAAAACATGGGATATTTTAAATAAACATATTGTAAGGGGTACAAGGGAAAATAATTTTGCAAAGAGTTATATCAATACCGAACAAGAAGATTTGATACATCAATGGAATACTATTTCCACTTCACTCTTTGCCATATACGGTTATGATGTTTTTCCTGTCATGGAGTCAATTGATAATTTTTACAATAAGCAGCGCTTTGATGGATTTATTTCGAGATTGTATTTAGAAGCTTCTGGTGAATCTGCATATTCTACAACTACAAAAGAACCTATGATCAACCCTCCGCTCTTCACCTGGGTAGAGCTAAAGTACTTCGAGATAACCGGTGATAGTTCACGTTTTTCAAAGATTTTCCCGATTCTTGAGCGCTACTTTTTTTGGATAGACACACATTGTAAAGGGAAAGATAAGGTATCTCAATTATATTTTACCACACCTTTTGGGTCAGGTATGGAGAATCTACCGAGAGATAATCTTGAGTTTGAAGGATGCGTAGATATTTCAGCGCAAATGGCTCTCTTTGCACATGATCTATCGCTTATTGCTGAGCATTTAGGTAAAAGGTCAAAATCTCAATATTTTCATCGAAGGTATAATCAGATCTCAAAGCAGGTTCAAAGTAAACTATGGGATTCCGATTCATCTTTTTACTTTGACGAAACTCGTGGAGGAAGGCACTTTAGAGTTAAAACAATTGCTGGTTTTTGGCCATTATTGGCTGAAATTCCATCTAGAACTAATGCTATGAAGCTTATAGCTCATTTAAAAGATACTACTGAGTTTAAACGACCTCACATGTTTCCCTCCGTAGCTGCCGATGAACAGGATTATCATCCTGATGGATTTTATTGGCGAGGCGGAGTTTGGGGTATTGCAAATTACATGATTGTGCAAGGACTTCACAAATATAATGAATACAGTTACGCTGCGGAAGTAGCATGGAATCACGTTGCGAATATGGCGGATATTTTTTCAAAATTTTTGCCCGATTCTTCTCTGATTGATTACAATTTCCATAAGTTTCCTTTTCATACAATCTGGCAGCTTTACTCACCGGAAGAAAAAGCGCCAGGTACAAGATGGGATGCGAATAAGTACGGAGAGCCTGAGTGTATTGCATTCTCAGGACATGGACCAATTTCGATGTTAATTGAGGACATAATAGGGATTGAAGTTCAAGCTCCTGATGATAAATTAACGTGGCGCTCATGGATGCTAAATAAGCACGGTGTAAAAAATCTCAGGTTTGGAGATAATATTGTTACGATATGGTGTGAAAAAAGAGACCTGACCGCAAGCAGCGCACAGGCAGGTAAAGATTTATTGCCCTATATAGTGCATGGTGAAACTAATTCTTCAATTACAGTGAATTTTATTATTGGTGATGAATCATTTTCCGTTGACTTTGATAAAGGACATATTGAGTTAGCAATTATGCCAGCGGATTTTATTTTGGAAGATAGAACGATTGATTAAGGGGGTGTAATAAAATAACATATCCATATCGTACGATCCGTATGGACGGATCTGTATAGATTCAAATCTAATACATAACTAACTGCTTAATAGCAACATATGATAATCAAATATACAACGTATTCTATTACACTCCCTAAAGAGGGGAGCAATTTCTAATTGAAGAAGCTGTTTCCAAAACGTTTGCGACGTAAGAGTGGCTATAATTATATCGCAGAAGAGCTCGTCTCTTATTAGTTGTATTAATATTCCAACCTTTATTCATTAAATAGTTTCCTATACTAAGAATTGCATCAGGGAAATCAAAAAGATTAACCCTTCCATCATTGTCACCATCAACGCCATATTTTAATACGCTGGTAGGCATAAACTGTGGGTATCCAAATGCTCCTGCATAGGACCCGGGAAGTTCCAGAATGTCAATATTTGACTTGAAATGAAGTTTAATTAGACTCGCCACTTCTGCCTTTGCCCAATTGGCTTTATTAATTGCCCGCTCTTTATAAATGTTTATTAACTTTTGACGTTTGTCAAACGATAGATAGTGATATTTTTCATTTATGTGATTTTCTAATATATGGAGGGAAGATTGCTCGTCGGAAACTGCAATTGAGCTCAGAACATTAAACACAGAGTACTTTCCTATATCAGTTCCTAATTTTGTTTCAACAATTAATACTGCAACTATTGCTTCTTTTTCTACGTTGTATTTATTTTTAGCGATATTTAGATATTTTTCATATTGCTTCATAAACTCCTGCACAGACGTGTCTTCTGAAATTTCATATTTCTTAGCTTCTGTCCCTAGGCGGGTCTCCGTACCTAAAATTGTATTGCTGTATCTATCCATTTTAGGTGGCGTGAATTTGTTATATATTATCTCTGGATAATATTCTACTCTCTGGTCGAGAAATAGAAACTGTATCTCGTCACGAGGGAGACCGTTTTCCTCAAGATAATTTATAAGGTTTTTATATCTATCAAGCGTTTTATTGCTAATGTGAGATTGGATTGAGCTGGAAGAGTCTCCCTCTAAGAAAGGGAGAAGAAATATCACTATAACTATGAAATTCCTGAATGCTTTACTATGCTTTGCTATAATGTTTATTATTACGTTCATAATTTTTTTGTTAAAATGTTATAATAAATTTTATTACTTAGAGGTGTTGTGAATCACATAGATAGATAAAAAACTGCGAATTTTAATGATAAATTTTTACCTATGCAACATTATTCGTATTGTTTTTAGACTGTTCTCCATTTAAATTCATTCATATTGTTCTTTGTAGATAATGATATTTTTACTAAAATTAGACAAATCAATGGATTCAGAGTTAAATAACCAGAAAAATGACTTAAATGAATTTCGTGCTTACCAGGCGCGGTGGATTGTTCCTATATCTCGGCCTCCTATTGAAAATGGGATAATAGTCGTTGAGGGCGAAAAAATTATCTATGTTGATTTTGCTGAAAATATTAAAGGAGACCTTACAACTCCACCGATAGACCTCGGTGATGTAGTAGTTTTTCCCGGATTTGTAAATGTTCATACACATTTAGAGCATAATGTATTTGCAGAAAGACCTTCGGACTTCTTTAGTTACCAGGCAGCTTTAAGAGCATATAACACTGATGTTTCTGAAGATGAGAAAGTAGAAATAACTAAAAATAATATAAAGGAATGTTGCCGTTTTGGGACAATTGCTTTAGCAGATTTTTCCTTTGAGGGTGCTTCGAGTTATCCTTTACTTGAAAGCTATTTATTTGCTCGAGTATTCCATGAGATTACAGGATTTCGCGGCTTTGATGCGCCATTTATATTGAAAAAACACCATGATAAGATTAAAAATTTTCCTACAGATAAAAAAGTAACAAGACACCTTACGCCCTCATCAGTATGGTCACTTTCACCTCAACTATTTCGCGAAATAAGTGTGAATGAACGCCATATAGCTATTCATCTTAATATGATTGAAGAGGAGAAGGAATTCATTCTGAATGGTTGTGGTGCTTTGAAGCAATATTTACTTGCATTAGAAGATTATGATTATTCATGGGAAGTGCCCGGGATTTCTCCAATTAAATATTTCTTCAATAATCATTTTTATGCTCGACATAATATTTTAATTCACATGGTACATGTTGATGAATCTGACATCGAGACAATAAAAGAATCACCATCAAAAGTAAATATATGTGTTTGTCCAAGAAGCGATGAAGCTCTTATGCTTGGTAATGCACCTGTTAACATGTTTCAGAAGAAAGGATTAAATATCTGTATGGGGACAGAAAGTAAAGCGATTGTTCCTGATCTGGATATTCGGAGTGAGATGGCGAAATGTGTGGATTTATATGGTGTTTCACCTGAAGCGGCTTTGAAATTTGCTACGTTGAACGGAGCATATGCTGTAGGATTTCACAGAGAAGTTGGAAGTCTTGAACCCGGGAAAACAGCTAAATGTCTTGTGCTAAAATGTGGCAATAGTAGATTAATGGATCCTTATGCAGCTATTCTTGAATCAACTGAGGGTATTGAGTGGTTGATGTAAGAAAATCAAACAAAAGGTAATTTTTTCTATCTTCTTAATTTGTTATATAAAAAGTTTGTGAATTTAAATAATAAAGATAATTTTATCCGTTTACTGCTTGAAACTTGTGCCGAAGGCATCCCTTTGGGGAAATTGGAAAGTAGAAATTAGAAATTGGAAATTAGGGAGAGATGAAACGAGTTTACGAGTTGGATGTCTATGCCGATCGAAGATTCTCCGAAGGAGTCCTATCCCAAAGGGATGCCTCCGGCATGTGACCTTCGGAAAGGCATGCCTTTGGCACAAACTGGCGGAAGAGTTATCAGATATGGTTTGGCACGACTTTGATAAATGGAACAAAAAGGTTCAGAATACAGTGGGCTATCAGATAATACGATCATCTGACAGCATAGCTGTAAATATAGCGGAAGGGTATGGTCGATATACTCCCGCAGACAGGAAAAAGTTTTATATTTACTCCGTTAAATTCTGATCCATCAGAATATTTAACTGGGGTATATTCAAGAGGTTCATTTGTCGAAGACTACTTCGTAGAAGAAACCAAATCATGGTTGCGAAAACTTATCAGAAGAAAAGTTTTAACTGAGTCAAGTGCAACAGAATACAAAGCAATAGTTGCTCCGCAGGTCACAACGGACTCCTTTGGAGAGTCCCCTCGGGGAAAAACTCGGCCCAAAATTGAATGCGTTCATCAACAGTACAAAAGCATGAAGGCCAAATTTCCCCCGAAGGGGTCTCTCTGAGACAATTTCTAATTTCAACGTTCCGTTCGCCCCGTTAGATACTACTAATTTTTATCATTTGAAAAATATAGAAAGATGTAAAAAAACTGTCTTACTTAATGCACTTATTTCTGATGTTATCTCACGGGGTTAACGATTACAGATAATTTTATCCGGGAAGATTATTTTTACTAATTCCTTTTTTAGGTATTGACTATTTCTAATATTTTCCTTATTAATTAGTAGGGAACAAATGTTGGAAATATTAGATATAACATAGAGTAGATGTCATATTACAGATTTTTATTCACAATAGCTTTAGATGTCAAAATTACAAAGCTGGTGTTTATTTTAATTTGATTTTTTAATGTCTAAAATGAGCAATATCGACAATGAAGAATGAAGAATGAAGAATGAATAATGGATAATGAATAATGGATAATGAATAATGAATAATGAATAATCAATAATCAATAGTCAATAGTCAATAAAATGGGGAGTCAAGTATGATCAAAGAGAAGGTAATGAAAAATTTGATTGCTTTTGAGAGAAAGAATTTTCCTGTAACAAGTGCTTATTTTCAATCTTCAAATTCAAGTGGTAATAGGAAAAGCCATATTGTGGAATTGAAAAAGATGATCAGGTATAAAAAAAATACAACCTACTTTAAGCAGCTTTCTGAAGATGAGCAACATTCTGTATTAGCAGATTTTGATCGTATTTTAAAATGGTTTAGAGAGGAATTTGATTCGTCTAAATTTCTCAGTTCGATATGTTTTTCCTCACAAGATGCAGGATTATGGCAAACAATAAATCTTAAGCAATCTTTAAAAAATGAACTTGTTATACAACCAAAACCGTATATTCGTCCATTAACTACTTTATTTAGTACAAATAGAAATTATGCTGTGGTTTTGCTTGATAAAACTAAAGCGCGGATAACTGAATCGCGTCTTGGGGAAAATATTGAACATTTTTATATAGAGAATAACTCTCCTGAATCTATTAAAGTTGGAGGATTTAAAGGTAGAGAAGAGAGAAGAGTTGAACGTAACATACATCAAGCAGTAATTAGACACTACAAGCAGGTAGCTCAACAGATTTTTGATTTAAACCAGAAGTTCAATTTTAACTGGATAATTTTAGGGGGTAGAAAAGAGACATTAAATGAATTTCAGAAGCATCTTCATGATTATGTTGCTTCAAAAATTCAGGGTAAGTTGTATGTAGAACCCTCTGCACCTCTTAGTAATGTTTTGGAGCGTGTGAAATTAACAGAAGGAAAGGCTCGTGAAAAATTTGAGAAGAATCTATTAAATGAACTAAAAGATAAAAAACAGATCAACCAGGGGGTAGAGGGTATACAGGCTGTATTATTCGCAATCGGGAAAAATTTAATTAAAATATTAATAATTCAGGAAAATTACAAAACTAAAGGTGTATTTTGCCGCAATTGTAGTTATCTTGGTTTGAAGCCAGAATCAGAATGCCCTCAGTGTGGAGAAAACCTTGAAAGAACAAATGATATTGTGGAACATTTACTGCATTTATGTCTTGCTCAAAGTGTAAATATTGAATATGTAAAGGCTTCAATGTCTGAATTTGGGAATATTGCGGCTATACTTCGCTATCCAATTGCTGGTAGTTAGTTCATTTTATCAATTATCAATGAACAATTAAAAGTGCCTAAAGTGAAAAGTGCCTAAAGTGAAAAGTGAACTTGCCAAAGGCATCCGGATACTGACGGAAAAGTGCCTAAAATGACTAAAGTAAAAAATAATCAATAGTCAATAATCAATTAAAAATAGACAATAGACCCTGTACGCTCGCTTCGCTCCCTATCCCAAAGGGATCTCTTTGAGACAGGGCAAGCAATAAACAATTATCAATCATTAGTGACCAATGATAAATAAACATAAAATTTTATGCTTAACAAGAATTTGCAATATCTGTACATTTCTAAGGAGAGAATTGAAAAGTGCTAAATAATTAATGAGTCCACTAAAAAAAGCATCAGAAGTTGAATCCATCTGATGATTATGGAAACTGTTTGCCAAAGGCATCTCTATCCCAACGGGATCTCTTTGAGATGAGAAAAACAGTTCTATACCTACGTAACTTACTATTAACCCCCAACTTCTCCGGAAGGAGTCCCTGTTGGGAAAGTTGGGGGATAATAAAACACAGCCCAAACGATCCAACCGTTTCAACAGCCTGCTCCGATTTATCGGAGGTTTCTTTCTGTAGAATTATACCTTTTTTAAGTGTACTCATAAATTTTCACAAAAAAAACTTGACAACAACTTACATCCGTTGTACATTTCTAAGGAGAGAATTGAAAAATGCTAAATAATAAATTTTTACAGAAAAAACTTGACATTTATTTAATTTTTATATAAAATAAAAATAAAGATGAAAAGAGATTGTTAAATTAAAACGAATGAATGTTATGGAAGAAAGAATTTCAAAAATCGAAGGTATAATCTCTCAAATGAATGAGAGATTAAATCATATTGGAAATGAAGTAACTTCGTTGAGAAGTGAAATCTCAGACACGAGGAATTCGTTGAAAAGTGAAATAACTTCGTTGAGAAGTGAAATCTCAGACACGAGGAATTCGTTGAGAAGTGAAATCTCAGGCGTAAGAAACTGGATGTTCGGTATTCTTATACCTATGTGGGTAACTATTATCATTGCTGTTATTTTTAGATAACTTATAAAAAAAATAGTTGACATTTATTTAATTTTTATATAAAATAAAAATAAAGATGAAAAGAGATTGTTAAATAAAAACAAATAAATGTTATGGAAGAAAGAATTTCAAAAATCGAAGGTATAGTCTCTCAAATGAATGAGAGATTAAATCATCTTGGAAATGAAATAAATTCGTTGAGAAGTGAAATAAATTCGTTGAGAAGTGAAATCTCAGGCATAAGAGACTGGATGTTCGGTATTCTTATACCTATGTGGGTAACTATTATCATTGCTGTTATTTTTAGCTAATATATAAAAAAAATACTTGACATTGATTAATTCATTATATAAAATTGAGGTTGGTAATAAATGTTGAGCGGAAAAATGGGGAGAAAACGGATTAATAATTTTTATTATAGAAAAGACTTGACTTTATTTATGAATTGGTTGATATTTAATCACAGAGATTCCTATGGAAAATCAGAGTAAGCTCGACAAACTCATAGAATACTTTCAGAATTTTAAGGAAAATGATTTTAATGATCTTAAATTAAAAACCGGAAAAATAGAGACATCTATTAAAATAAATATTGGATTGACTTTTATTATCCTTGCTTCGATTTTGGCTACAGCTATTTCTATTATTATTAAAGAATCTGTGATGATTGGGAAAAATTTATTTTGAATATAATAAATGAATTTATTTTTGATGACAAAATTAATCTTGAGTTTAGGAGGATGTATGATATGAGAGTGATAAAGAAAAATGTAAATTTGAAAAAAGTAAAATTAGAAAATGTAAAGTTAATTTATTTAGGAGGTAAATTATGAAAAGAAATGTTTTGAGCATTTTGCTGATGACAACAGCTGTGTTGTTATTTGCGGGAAGCGCCTTTGGCGCGGATGCAGCTACTGTTGAATTAGTAGACAGCGTTTTTGTTAGAGCTGATAATTCTGTCGACTCGACTGTTACTATACTACCACAGTATAACGTCTACGCAGTCGCGGATTCTTTTGCAGTTGATGACACCCTGTTGATCGAGCCACCTACAGGATTTAAGTTTGATACCAGCGCTACGGTTACCGCTACTTTATTAGGTACTGGGTTGGCTTTGGACGATTCTACGCTTAAACCGCAGGCTTTAGACTCGCTTTTTTTTGTTGTTAAAACCAAAAATGACGCTGCTGATTCGGTATTTTTGTACGGTATTACAATATTTCCTATTGTAACGACTACAGATGCAGGTAATGATTCAAGCGACAAATATTTATTATCAGCCAGTAAATTGGCCGGCCCAAACACTCTCGGAACACCTGGTACTATCAGTGATGATACAGGGTTTGGTGAAATCATCTATCTTCCCGGTGCAGCTGATTCATTGGACTGGTCTGCTAGTCCAGCCGCAAAAGATGCAGGTGTAGCAAATTCAGGTACTGTTGAGCTATATGATCAATTTGATAATCTAACCACAGACCGGACAACCGCCGTTACTATGAGTGCAGTTCTCAATGGTACAACTAATCCAGGCAATGGCACTCTGACATGGGATAGCAGTCCTGCTACTGGTGATCATGGCGGAGAAAGAGTATATGCTGCAATAAAGTATACTCGTGCAGAGAATATTCAATTAGCTGCTTCAGCATCCGGTTGTGTTAGTGATACTTCTACTGCATTTCTTATTAGCGCCGATGTACCGGCACATATCACGATGACAACATCAGAATCAAGTATTACTGTTGATGAAGAAAACATTCTTACAGTAAGTGTTACCGATGAATATTATAATCCTGTTGACGATAATGAGGAAGTTGTTTTTACTGAAACAGTCGGGGGCGGTGGTGTGTTTACACAATATTCTGATGACTATGGAGATCCAGAGGGTACATCTCCATCAAGTGCTGTAGCTCTTGGAGATGACGGAAAAACAAAAGTTTACTATGATCCGGCGACTTCCTACGCTGATAAGGACGTAACAGTTAAAGTAGAGGAACAAAGTGAATCAATTTCAACTACTAAGAAATTCACTGTTACCCATACTGATCTTGGTAATGTACGTATCTACTCAGCTTCTTCCGATTATGAAATTTCAGATGATTCAATCACGGATACCGTAGGTACTACTCATGTCTTTATGACAGAGTTACTTGATACTTATGGAAATCATATTCCGGCAGTAAGTTTATCTGAAGTAAGTTTTTCTTATGGAGATACGGATGAAGGTACTGTAACGGGTACTTCAATTGATAGTGATGGGTATATTGTAACAACATATACTCTTGGAACAACAGCTTTAGAAAATGATACTATTACCGTAACAACAACTGAAAATAGTTTTGACGATTTTATTGAAGTTGTAAAAATAAGCGGTCCTCCAGCTACTATGAAGTTTCTATCTTTAGGTGATAGTGTTTTTGTTGCCGGTGATGGCATAACTGAGACTCTTAGTGACACTGCCTGGGATGCTTACGACAACCTGTCAGATGGATATGATTTGATATTTGAAACAGATGGGGATGGTATATTTGCAAATGGACTTAGTAAGGATACTATAGAAACATCTGGTGGATTAGCAGAAGTAACTTTCCGCGCTGATTCGGTCGCCGGAGTCCAGACTCTGACGGTTTCTTATAGTACGGTTTCGAAATCCTTTGATGTAACGGTATGGCCAAATGAGGTAGCTAAAGTAGCTCTCTCAGCCGATCCTACAAGTTTAGTAGCCGGTCAGGTAGCAACCCTTACATTGAAAGCCTATGATGCCTACGGTATCGATGGCGCTGGGAACTACACTGTAACCAGTGATTCAATGTTTGCTGCTGCTATAGCTACTTTTGCATTTCAGGATAGCGCCGGTACGCCGACGGGTGCTGTTGGCAAAGGCACGATTGGTACGGCTGACACATCTGCAGCGTATGATTATTTCGTGGAATACACCGCATATACTGATGGGCCTGATTCTGCAATTATTATTGGTACGTTGAATGCGGTTAGTGATACTATAACTCTGGTATCTGCCGCGAATGCGCCACTTGGCTCTTTTGTAATCGTTGTTACCGATAGTTCTGTAGCAGCAGGCACAGATATTGTCTTGGAAATTACAGCAAAAGATACTCTCGGTATTACAAAAAATGATTATACCGGTAATGTTAGAATTAAGCTGGAAGGCAGCGCCGCCGACAGTGTAAATTGGACAGGTGATTATGACACTACAGGATTTGATGTAATATTAAAATCTGTATTCAGCTCAGGAATATTAAATCTCAATTTGAAAGACCGTCTTGCAGAAACGGGTTTGATATTCTCAGTTGAAGATACTGCAACTGGAATTTCAAAGACATATAGTGTTCTGGATTTTTATCCGGCTGCTGTTGATTCATTGCCGATTACAATTACGGATAGTGATAATATTTTTGCCGGTCGCGAGTTTGAGTTTACTGTAACACCGATAGATACTTTTGGCAATGTCAATACTGCTCAGGAAGTCAAATTTTATATGACTGCTAATTATCTTGATGATTTGAATCTTTCAGCTGGGGCTCGATTTATTACGGGTCCAGAGACCTATGCGATTACTTCAAGTAGAGTGCGTACTGGTCAACAGCTGAGGATCAGTGATTGTAATAGTGTACCGAAAAAGGGTTTATCACCTGTATTCGATGTTCGATCCCCGGATGCAGTCGCACCTGTGGTTGCTATTACAGCTCCTGCCGATAGCGCGAAGTTGAATAGCTTGAGTGTGGATGTTACGGGAACGGTTGTAGATGAATCGACTGTAACCCTGACTGTGAATGGTGTAGCAGTAGCAGTTGTAGATAGTGCTTTTGTGACAACGTTAACTTTTACCGGTGAAGGTGATACTGTTATATATGCAGAAGCAACTGATCTATTTGATAATGTAGGTCATGCAACTGTAAGCATAACAATTGATACAACCAAACCTGTATTTGCCAATATGACACCGGCAGACGCTGCTGATATCATAGACCAAAAACCGGCAATCAGTGTAGATGTAACAGATGCACTGGTAGGAGTCGATACATCAAAAATTGTTATGAAAGTTGATGACGTTACCGTTGCGGCGACAACGACAGCAATTACCGGTGGATATACTGCTGCCTACACACCTGTGGCTGATATAGGAGGTGGTTTACACACTGTAGCTATTGAAGCTTCTGACCTTGCAGGTAATGCAGCTTATGATACTACAAGTTTTACAGTTTCTATTGTTGCAACTAAAGAAATTGCACTTGCAGCTGGTTACAATTTAGTTTCAATACCTGTTGATCCTGTTGATTCTACAACTATAGGCAGTATCTTTCCAGATGCGATTGCTATCTATGGGTATGAAGGCGCTGATTATGTCGTCTATTCTGACACAACCTTAGTGCCCGGTATGTCATTCTGGGTTGCATCTTTGACAGCAGATACGGTTGACGTTGTAGGTTATGACATTGATGAATATACTCTTAATGTAGTAACTGGATTCAACCTGGTTGGCGCTCTTGCTGCCACTGCAAGCTTCACTGATTTTGAAGATCTTGATGGCGTACTTGTGAGCGGATGGTTGTATGGATACAATGCAGCTACGAAAGCTTATGAAGCTGCCACTACACTTGAGCCTGGTAAGGGCTACTGGGTTGCAGCTACTGATACAGGTACGATTGGGTTAGGTGCTGCATTACTTGCAAAAGCCATTGCTGCATCAGTGCCTATACCTGAATGGGTAGGTCGGATTACAGTTAATGATAATACCTATAGCTTTGGAAAGGCTGAAGCAGCTGTAAGTGCATTTGATAGTTACGATGTTCTTATGCCTCCTGTTGCTCCGGGTTCTGATAATAACAGTTCTTATTTTGAAAATAACAATAGTTCAATTTTCAACAGGTATCTAACTGATGTAAGAAGTGAAGCAGGTAAATGGGTTTTCCATATTGAGAAAGGTCAGAAAGCAAGATTCGATGTTTCTAATATTCCAGCGAAATTCGACGTAGTCACAAATATTGATGGTAAACAGATCAATCTGCGTAAAGACAACACAATTGCTGCAAGCAAAGCTATCAGCATTGAAGTTGGTAAAGGTTTGTTATTACCTGAAAAATTTGTACTCTATCGTAATTATCCTAACCCATTCAACCCGACTACGAATATCAAGTTTGATATGCCGACAGCGGGACATGTTTCATTAGAGGTCTATAACGTCCTTGGTGAAAGGGTAAGGTCTCTAGTGAATACAAATCTTAATGCTGGTAGATATCAATATCAATGGGATGGCACGAATGATGCTGGCATTAACGTTACCAGTGGTATTTACTTTTATAGAATTCAGGCTGCAGACCATCAGAAAGTCATGAAAATGATGCTGATGAAATAAGAGGTGGTAGATTGTTGACTATTGATGAAGTGATAATCTGAATAAGCAGGTAGGCTGTGATGGATTTCACAGCCTACCCTTCTTATTGTTTTTCTTATCTTGAGATCACGACATTTAAATTGTCAACTGTAATACGAGTAAAAAAGGAGATTGAATGATGTTAATTAAAATGAAAAATCCTATTAAGATATTCTTAGTGATCTCTGTGTTTGTGTTTTTTGCAGGCATAGCGTTCTCTCAAGACTTAATAGAATTACAAGTCATCGCAGACTCGGATACCACCAGTATTTACTTTGGAACAGATGCAGATGGAACGGATGGTCTCGATGCTGGGCTAGATGCGATCTTACCACCATCTCCTCCAGGCTTTACAGGCATTGTACCTTATTTCCTGATAGAGGATACTAATTTCCCGAAGTTAACTAAGGATATTCGAGCTGTAAGTAATTTGAGTAATGTTTGGAAATTATTGTTTGAAGGAAGTGGAAGTGGAACTATTAATTGGAAAGCTTCTGATATTCCTGTAGGTGAAAATTATACGTTAGCTGGTATCGATATGCATAATAATGATAAATACAGTTTTAATGCTTCTGAGACAATAGTTATTTCATATTCTACTTCTAGTAGTCTTATATTTAATCTAAATGTTAGTGGTGGTGGAGATGTAATCGTCTTAACGTATGGGATGAGTGATGAAGCTACCGATAATTTTGACTCTGGTATTGATAAGCCTTCGCCTCCAGCTGTTCCGGGGGATAATTTTAACGCTTACCTTGCCAGTACCGGTATTCTCAGCAGTCTCGAAAAGGATATTCGATCTGACTCAGGACTTACAAAAGAGTGGATTGTAAAGGCAGAGGGCGAACTCTCAGGAGAGGTGAGTTGGGATAATGCGCTGTTTCCTACATTAGGAAAGTTTACGATCGGTGATATAAATATGCGCGATAAGGATTCTTGTTCTATTGATGCAAATAGTACGCTTATTCTCAAATATCAAAAGCCTGGAATTCCATTAACGTTAGTGAGCAGTGCCGGAGATACGGTGAAAGTAACTTTCGGTATAAGCTATGATGCGACAGATGGTTATGATGAAAATATCGATTTTATCGGTCCACCTGCAGCACCTAACAAAATTGATGCTTATTTTAGCAACACTGATCCGGCGCCCTATAATCATCTTTCTACTGATATGAGGGGTGTATCGAGTAATTTACTGAGTTGGGCTCTTGTTACCTCCAATGCTGCTGGTACTGTGTATTGGGATTCTGCTGATTTGCCGGCGGACGGCAATTTTCGCTTAAAAGGTATTGATATGAGAGTAGCTGGTGAATATTCCTTTGCGGAAGGTGCCTCAATTGATATAACGTACAATGCCGAGAATTACAACCTCAATGATCTGATATTTGTTTCATCAGAGAATGATACTATTATTCTTACTTTTGGTACGTGTGTCGATGCTTCTGATGAGTTTGATGCCGGTATAGATGCTATAAGCCCTCCGGCACCGCCAGAAGGTTTTTATGCATGTTTTATTAGTGCTCAAAGTACTCCGTATGATAAGTTGTCCACAGATGTTCGAGATGTAGGCAATTCTTATGACAAATGGAATATTGCAACATTTAGACTGGGTGGAACGATTCACTGGAATGCGGAAGCAATTACTGGTGGTACATACAGACTAGGCAATGTTTATCTAAACGAAGCGAGTTCTTATACTTTTGTAGCTAGTGAAGCATTAGTTTTAGAGCGTTTTGATAATGCAGCCCCATATTTTGTTGATACGATGCCAGATACGACAATTGGTGAAGGCGAAGCCTTAAGTTATACCTATACGGTAGATGATCCTGAGGGTGATGAGATTACTTTTAGTTTAATCGATCCACCCGAAGGCGCAGCAATCGATGGTACTAGCGGTGCATTTACATGGACTCCCACTTATGAGCAGGCCGGCACTTATGATATAGTAGTTTCAGTAACTGATGGTATTGCGATTGTAAAAGATACTTCTGTTGTAACTATAACTGATGCCGCTAAACCTATGGATATTGCTACTGCAAGAGCAGATGCAGATGAAGACTTTGTACCTGACCTAATGGGTGAACTGGTAAAAGTAACAGGTATTGTAACAACACCTAATTTTTCATCGGGTACTGATTATTGTATTCAGGATGAAAACGCTGGAATTACTGTTTATTCTTATGGAATCAATGTTGTCCTTACTGAAGGTGATGAAGTTGAAGTTATAGGTACTGTTAGTCAATATAAGGGAAAGACTGAAGTTGAAATCAGTAGCGCTGATGATGTAACAGTGCTAAGTAGTGGAAATGATCTTCCCGCACCTATAGTTATTACTTCTCTGGAAGCCGTTGATCTTGAAGCTGGTGAGAGTATGTTGGTAAAGTTTCAGGTGGTAGAACTTGTTGATCCTGATAGTTGGCCAGAAGCCGGTAATGAAGCTAATTTGGAACTGTTTTTCGGTGAGGACACAATAGTAATGAGAATTGATAAAGATACGGATCTTGATGGTTGGGCAGATCATCCGGTTATGTGGATGTCTTTTGACGTTGTGGGTGTTATTGATCAGTATACAAGCAGTATTCCCGCAGATGATGGTTATCAATTGAAACCAAGGGCTATATCTGATATTTCAAATATGGTTGCTATTGATGATTCTGGACTTGAAATTCCAGAAGTGTACTCATTGAATCAGAATTATCCGAACCCATTCAACCCGTCAACGACAATCGGTTACGCATTACCTTTTGATAGCAATGTAAAATTAAGTATTTATAATATACTTGGTGAGAAAGTTGTAGAACTTGTTAATGAGAAACAGAATGCCGGATTCTATAATGCTATATGGGGCGCTGGTAAAATGTCATCAGGTGTATATTTCTATTCTATTGAAGTGAAATCCGTTGATGGGAATAATGCTTTCAATAAGGTCAAAAAGATGATACTTGTCAAATAGAAATATTTAATAAGTATTCTTTAAAAAAGGCTGTCTTAAGACAGCCTTTTTTTTAAAACAAATACTCTTGTTTGTTTTCAAATCCCTGCGCATCAGGACGTTAGTCAGTGGAGCTGATTCAATCCCCAATTTCAAATTGCAAATATCAAATCTGTTATATGGAGTATTGAAGATGGCGAACGCACTGGAAGGTTTGAGTAAACCACTAAACCATTAATATATGGTGATAAATCGTTAACCACCGAATTTATTCGGTGGGAGAGAGTATACCCACCCCAGTCCCGACTTTAGTCGGTTGATATCCCGAATGAATTCGGGGGTTTAGTACGTATCCCTGGATCCACCCAATAAATTGGGTAGTTAACCTTTGAAAGATGATTAGGAGAGGAGTAATTGTGAAAACGTTAATTCCAGCGCATCGGGACTTTAGCCGGAGGATGAGAATTAATTCTACAGGTAAAAGGTTAACCATCGAATTTATTCGATGGGGAAGAACGATTTCCTCAACCCTGCCGACTTAAGTCGGAGAGTTTCCCGAATGAATTTGGGGGATGAAGTCAGAGCTCAGTATTGACGAAGGTCAGGCATTAAGTTACACCTATACAGCTACTGACGCTGATGGTGATGGATTGACATTCAGCTTAGTTGATGCTCCGGAAGGCGCTGCAATCGATGGAAGTAGCGGGTGTATTCACATGGACTCCCACCGTTGGACAGGCTGGCACCTATTACATAGTCGCGGTGGTCTCTGATGGTACTCTATCGGATACATCAACAGCGGTTGTCGAAGTAGGACAGGTTGGTATAGATGAAGAGCTGGGTATTCCGGAAAAATATGAGATTAGCCAGAATTACCCGAATCCATTCAACCCCATGACAACCATAAAATACGAATTGCCCAAAGAATCCTTTGTAACAATCGCAATTTATGATTTAATGGGAAATAAGGTTTGTGACCTGGTAAATCAAAACCAGAATGCCGGATATCGGCACGGGAGTTGAGCCGCATCCTGTACGCAGCAAGGAGAGAAAGGATTTCTCTCAGATGCGAGTACAGGACGTAGCCGCCGTAGGCGGGGTCGGCTCGAACGACATTGATAGGCCGCCGCAGGCGGACTTTCATGGAGTGAGCCAACAACTCCCGTGCCGATAAGCCGACCGCCTGCGGTCGGCTTATCGGACAGTTATATGGAATGCTACCGATAATTACGGAAGAAAAGTAAGTTCAGGTTATTACATTTATATAATGGATACGAAGGGTTTCCACAAAACCCAAAAAATGATCTTACTAAAGTAATTCAGATAGCTACAGAAAAAATAAAAAAGGCTGCCTTCGGGCAGCCTTTTTTTGTAAAACAAACACTCTTGTTTGTTTGAACAGAACGTAAAACAAACCCAATCGGGATCTCCTTGAGACACTCTTGTTTATTTCAAAACGTTAATCCCAGCACATCGGGACTTCATCCGGTGGAGCTGATTCAATCCCCAATTTCAAATTGCAAATATCAAATTTCAAATCTGTTATATGGAGTAATGGAGTGATGGAGCAAAACAAACCAATCAACCAATTCAAGCAATATAACTAATTCAACTAACCTGTCCCACGTAACGATAGGTTGGGATAGGCAGGAGTGTAACCATTATTTCTAAAAATTTTGAGTGATGGGTTAAGAGATTTACAAGAGTTTGTAAAAGGGATTGAAATATCTCAAATCACAAGGCGAAAAATTAACTTGATTCTATCAATCTCTTTGTATTAATTACATCAAGATAAAAAATTAAAACCGAGCTCATTGGATTCTTGAAATTTTAGTTCTTCAGAAATTTAATTGATGAAAGGGGAGAGGACATTGTGAGAAGAATAGCTTTATTTATAGTTGGGTTTTTATTTTTTGTGAATTTAAGTAAGGCTGAGGATATTTGGACAGAGGATTTTAGCACCTATGTAGAAAATACAGGTATTGATGGAACGGGAAACCTTGGTGATTATCCTGCAAGCGTGTCCAAATGGACACTTGACAGTACTAATTCGGATCTAGTTGATACAGATGATTATATGAAAACTGTAAGTGGTGTTATGGAAGGTAGAGATGTTGGGGGAGCTACTATTTGGCTATCAGAAAGTATAGATATATCTAGTTATACCGGAGTATCTTTTTCATTAGTTGCTTCAGAAAGTGGTGATCTTGAATCTTCTGATTATTTCAATGTTGAATACAAAATAGATGCGGGTTCTTTTACATTGATAGAAAATTGGAGTAGCCTTGGTGATGCTACTCATACATTAATAGGAGATAAACCTGATAATGAAGATTGGGGAACTGAAACTGTAACTCAATCTAGTCTATCAGGAAATTCACTCCAAATTCGCGTCACAATGAATAATGGTGCTGATACGGAATATTTACGATTAGATGATATAATGGTCTCTGGAACACCACTAGTTAACAATCCCACTTCCTTCTTAATCCAATATATAACGAGCGATAAGATGAGTCTAACCTGGACGCAGCCGTCTGGAACTTATGATAACGTACTTATTTTTGGCAGGTCTGGTTCAGCAGTAAATTATTCACCAAGTGGTGCAGGTTCTGCCTATAATGATGCAAATCCTGTCTGGAGTAGTTCAGGTACTTACGATGTAGATAATAAACTTCTTTATTCCGGTACAGGAACAAGTGTAACAATAACGGGATTATCAGTAGGAACAGATTACTATTTTAAAGCTTATGCTTATTCTGGTTCTGATTGGTCGAGTGGTACGTGTGATGTAAATGACGTAGCAGAAGTTCAGGGTACTTCAGATTTTGCTGCAGCTGCAAGTATTGGAAATGAGCAGATAAGATCTAAGCTGGACAAATTATTCCGGAGCACAGAGTATATGGTGGGATGAAGTTTTGATTCTGGTAAAAAGTGGTTCTCCAGTAGATGCCACCCCGACAGGAGATGGTTCAGCCTATAACGCAGATTCTGATTTTGAATCAGGGACTGATTTAGGGTCAGGAAATTATGTTGTTTATAAAGGAACAGGAACGAATGAAGATGTAACAAACTTAACGAATGGAATTAATTACTATTTTCGTGCTTTTGTTAGATATGGCTCAGATTGGACAGATTCAGATGAATATGAATCTGTAAATGCGGCAACATACGCAACGTTCCAGGATGCAAATAGAAAAATAAGATTAACTGAAAAGGTTGAAGATGATTTAGTCGCTGGAAGTAATAAGTGTTTTATTGTTGATGTTGAATTTTTAGATAAGTATGGTGATGTAACAGGAGACATAAATACATCTGTCTCTTTTAATGCATGGTTGAATGCTGCGGGTACAACTGCCGGTAATGGAGTTTTGACAAAAATGAAAAGGACTACTTCTGGTTCAACGCAAACTTTTGAATTGAAATACACTAAAGCAGAACCTATTTATCTTGAAGCAGTTGCCGGAAGTATTGATTCTGTCGGCCAGACTGGTGATAATTTTCCTGCTACTGTAACTGCTGCTGATCCTGCTAATATACATGTATCGCTATCCAAGGCAGAATTTACTGTAGATGAATATACAAGAATGGATATCACAGTAGTTGATGCATATTCAAATGCTGTTGATGATTCAGAAGAAGTCTGGTTTGATCTTGGTGGACGCGGATTGATTTCAGAAAACACTCCTCGTGAAGCGATATCTGAGCCGGTTAGTCTTGATGCTGATGGTAAAGGAAAAGTATATTACCATCCTTCCTGGTATTATACAGGTTCTCAAGACATTATCGTATATTGGGACGGAAATAACGATGGTGCAGATGATGGTCATACAGGAGAAAGTGCTGTTGTAGAGACAAAAAGCGTTACAATCAATCCTGAAGAGCTTGCTCAGGTTGTTCTGGAAGTAACAGGGTCTGCACAGGGGCTGACAGGTGAAGTTAATCAAGTTGCAACAGATACTGTTGGTACTACTACGGGTTTACTTGCTGAATTGCAGGATATATACGGCAACCATATTGATGCCACATCAACTAGCGATATTAGTTGGAGTTTTGGTGATTCTACTGTAACAAATAAAGTTGATAATGTTGAATTAGACAGTGATAAAAGCATTACTGCTGGTTTTGAAGTAAGTCATGTTATAAGATCTGTTAATAATGTTGATTCTGTTACAATCAATACTACAGGTGGTTATACAAGCACAGTAGAAATAACACAATTCTCAGCAGGACCTTATGATTTTACGGTTGGAACTGATACTGCTTATACTACTGCAAATGACAGTATTTTAATTGCCGGTAGAACTAATTCAGACCCGGATTCTATTATTTATTTTGGTCTTAGAGATGAATATGGTAATACTGTAGATGATACATATGAAATTACTTATTCTACAAATGGTGACGGAAAATTTGCTAATGGTAAATCAGATATTACTGTTGCGGTAGGTACTGCTGGAACTACTGGATCCGGATTAGAGTTTTTTGCTGGAACAGTAGCAGGATCACAAAAAATTACTGCAACTTACGGTTCTATCTCTGATGATTTTACAATTAACGTACTTCCTGCAGCGCCTGATTCTGTATCACTACTTCCGGAATCTATTACGGGTTTGGTTGCTGATTCAGAAAGTGAAAAACTTATTGCTTATGTTTTTGATGTTTATGGTAATTCTACATTTGCAGGTGATACTTTATTTAATGCTGCTCCTACTTTCGCGCTTGAAGATACTGGTAGCAGTGAATATGTAGGTCTTGGAACTCTTACTACACTTGATACAACTATTAGTGGCAATCATTATGTAAAATACTTAGCAGATGATAGCGGAAAGGATTCAGCTTCAATAATTGTTGATTTAGGTGCTGGTACCAGTAGTCGGTATGATACAACATCAATTCTTTGTATAGAAAATACTGCGATTGACACTTTTAATGTGGTTTCGTCAGAAATGACATTTGATACTACTACTGTAGGTGACTGGAAAACAGTAAGCTTCGAGGCTTATGACATTAATGGAAACAAAAAATATAATTATGAAGATACCGTTACCGTTACTTTAAATAATTCTGACGGAACAGGAAATCAGGTTATTTGGGAAGATGGCACAGCAGGGGGGCTGGCGGCAGCAGATAAAGATACCGCATTGTCTGTAGAAGCATATTTTACAGATGGGAAAATGAACCTGAAATTATATCATGAGTTGGCTGATAGCGGATTAACAATTACCCTGGAAGATGCAGCGAACGCTATCTCGCTTACAACTGGTGAATTTGGCTTTAAACCGGATATTGTTGATTCTTTAAGTATTAAAATACTTACAGCTGATGTTTATGCCGGTGAAAATTTTGATTGCAGTGTTACTCCTATTGATGAATATGGAAATGAGAATAGTACAGAAGAAATTACATTTTATCTAACATCGAAAGATCCTTATGTAGTAGATATCGCTTCTAATAAACGTTTTATTACAGGTGCTTTTACATATAATATTAATGCTAGAAAAATTTATACAGGTCAATATCTGCAATATTATGATGCAACAGTTGTTGGTGGGGCTACTATCGATAAACCAATAGGTGTATCGGCAACTTTCAACATCTTAGTGGCTGATAATGATGCTCCTCTACTTACTGTAACGAAACCTGTTGAAGGTCTATTCCAGGCAGATAGTGTATTAATTGTAACTGGAACTGTAACTGATGCATCAGAGTTTTATTTGATAGTTAACGGTGATACAACAATAGTAACAGATGATGCTTTTTCAACAACAGTTAATTTTAGTATATACGAAGGTGATACGACAGTAGTTGTAAAAGCTGTTGATGTTAGAGATAATGAAGCCACAACTACGGTTAACATTACAATCGATACAACCGGACCAGTTTTTGATAATTGGACACCTGTGAATTTAGCTGAAATCACAGAACAGAAACCAGTAATCAGTGTAGATGTAACAGATGCATTAGCAGGAGTTGATACATCAGCAATTAACATGAAAGTTGATGACGGTATCGTTGTAGCGACACTGACAGCAATTACCGATGGTTATAATGTAGCCTACACACCGGTAGCTTATCTTAAAGTTGGCTTGCATACTGTAACTATTGAAGCCGCCGACATAGTAGGTAATATAGCCTATGACACTACAAGTTTTACAATTATTGGGGTTGAAACCAAGGAGATTGTGCTTGCAGCAGGTTACAATTTAGTTTCAATATCTGTTGATCCGGTAGATGCTACAACTTTAGGCAGTATATTTCTGAATAAGGTTGCTATCCAAGGTTATGATGGTTCTGGTTATGTTGACTATACCGACACAACCTTAGTGCCCGGTATGGCATTCTGGGTTGCATCTTCGGCAGCAGATACGGTTGACGTTGTAGGTTATGATGTTAATGAATATACTCTTGATGTAGTAACTGGATTCAATTTGGTTGGCGCTCTTGCTGCCACTGCAAGCTTCACTGATTTTGAAGATCCTGAGGGCGTACTGGTGAGCGGATGGTTGTATGAATACAATGCAGCTACGAAAGCTTATGAAGCTGCCACTACACTTGAGCCTGGTAAGGGCTACTGGGTTGCAGCTACTGATACAGGTACGATTGAGTTAGGTGCTGCATTACTTGCAAAAGCCAATGCTGCATCAGTGCCTATGCCTGAATGGGTAGGTCGGATTACAGTTAATGATAATATCTATAGCTTTGGAAAGGCTGAAGCAGCTGTAAGTGCATTTGATAGTTACGATGTTCTTATGCCTCCTGTTGCTCCGGGTTCTGAGAATAATAGTTCTTATTTTGAAAATAACAATAGTGCAATGTTCAGCAGGTATCTGGCTGATGTAAGAAGTGAAGCGGGTAAATGGCTTTTCCATATTGCTAATGGTCAGAAAGCAAGATTCGATGTTTCTAATATTCCAGCGAAATTCGACGTAGTCACAAATATTGATGGTAAACAGATCAATCTGCGTAAAGACAACACAATTGCTGCCAGCAAAGCTATCAGCATTGAAGTTGGTAAAGGTCTGTTATTGCCTGAAAAATTTGTACTCTATCGTAATTATCCTAATCCATTCAACCCAACAACTTTTATCAATTACGAATTACCGAAAGAAACATTTGTCAATATCACGATTTATGATATTACAGGCAGAATAGTCCGTAAATTGGTAAATGAAAAGCAAAATGCCGGTTATAAATCAGTTCTGTGGGATGGTCGTGACAACAATGGTCAATTGGTTAGTTCAGGGTTCTATTTATACTATATGAAAGCCGAAGGATTCAATAAAGTTAAAAAAATGACTTTTCTGAAATAACTCCGAATAAATGTAGTAATACGTGGAAGATGCTGAGTTTTTAAGCCTCTTTTTTTGTATTTAGATTGTGTTTAAATGTTGTTTTCGTTACACCTCCCGCCTTATGAAGGAGTTGGGAGTAAAGTCAGTAGTTATTATCATCAATTTATTATTTTCACAATGACTAATTGTTTGACTTTTTTGATAAAATATTGTATACTACAAGCAAGAATTTTATGAAAGTGGTGAGAAATAATATATACTTATGGTTTTTGTTTTATAATTGAGATTGCTAATTCCTTGTGGCTTTACTTAGAGTAATTTGTTTTAGTTTTTAATTAACAAAGATTAAAGGACGGGAATCATTATGAAGAAATTTACCTTTTCAATTATTTTCACATTAATTTTTTATCAGATCTTGATTGGTCAATCTATGGTTCCGCGTATTGGATTTTCTTTAGGCAGCAATCTTTTATATGGTGATAATAATATTACAAATTCAAAAGTTGGTTATAACGGTTATGTTTACGGAAGTTATCCTATTACTAGAAAATTATCTATCCGGTTATTGACCGGATATGGTCAGTTAAAAATGGATGATGCTAAAAGCATAATCAATACCGATTTGATTAATGTTGAGATTGCTGGAAAATATAATTTTTTTAATTATGAATTATTCCGTCCATTTGTTTATTGTGGATTTGGTGCTTTAAGGTCTAAACAAAGTAATTTATCCAGTTGGTATTATGATGGTAAAATTTTAGGTGGTATTGGGGCTGATATAAAGATATCAAGACTATGGTCATTATCTTTATTATCTGGATATCATTATACAACAGAAGATGGTTTTGATGGAAATTATTCAGGAGGTTATTTTAGTAAAGATGGATATTTTAATTTTCAGATGGGATTAGATTACTCTTTGGACAAGTTATTTTTCAAGACAAAACATAAAATAAAGGCTAAGGATACTGCTTCTATAGAAACCCAATTAAAAACTGATTCTGTAAAAATTAGAGATTTAAAATATAAAATGCAGGAATATAATGAGAAGGTATTAAATCTTAATGAAGACGTAAAAAATTTGGCAAACCAGCTCTCAGAAAAGAGCCAATCACTTGAAAATAAAGATAGAAAAATTGAAGAGTTAGTACAAATTATTAAAACGAAAGATTCATTACTTACTATAGTATATGAAAAATTAAATCATACTAAAAAAGAAGAATCGTTAACTCAAACGACTCTAAAAGATACTAATTATATTTCTCCTAAAAAGATATATGAAGTTTATCAATCTGCATTAAATGAATTTAATAATGGAAGATATAAAAAAGCCTTACATCAATTAATTACTTTAAATAAGCAATTTCCGAATCATTGGCTGGCAAGTAACTTTGAATATTGGATAGGGGAATGCTATTTTGGATTAGAGGATTATCAGTCCGCATTAGCACATTTTAAAATGATAGAAATTTATAAAGAAGGTCAAAAACATGACGATGCTTTGCTTATGGCTGGTATCTGTTATATAAGGTTAGGAGAAAAAGAGAGGGCTTCTGAAGTTTTACATAACTTACTTTCTAAATATCCTAAAAGTGAGTATATTAATTTAGCTAAAAAATATCTGCAAGGTATAAAGGAATAGTAGTAAAACAAGGCGGTTTATTAGTAAATTTATGTGCTGAAAAACTGGCTGGGATATTAAGTCATTTACGCCCCAGAGATGAGAAGAAATTTTTGGAACGTCTCGAAAAAGAGGTACCTGATTTAGGTGAGCAGGTAAAACGCTACTATTTTTCATTTGAAGATATGACGAAGTTGCCACAGGATATATTAAGTGATGTATTGAAATTAGAAGATTTTATGGAGGCTGATTTTATAGAATAAATGCTTTTGTTAGATTAACAGTTTAAATGTTTTAGCCCCTTTTACTAGGGGCTAATTTTTATTGAAATATGTTGCATTGAATAAAATAGATTTGTTTTTGTAAAACTTAGTTTCAGGCACAGATGTGTCTTCTGATTAAAACAGATATCTGTACCGATTTCTGTACCGCGCCTCGAAGAGGTCCCTATGGGAAAGCTCCGCTTCGCAAATATATGAAGTTCTTTAAAAAAGATTTCCGATCATACGATTCGTAAGAAAGCGGAGCTTTCCAATGGGTCACAACGGACTCCTCTGGAGGACCTTTTCGAGACGGGGTATGATCGAAGACATCTCTTCGAGACAAATAAAACCCATATCTGAGGTTTTACTTGTTTTTACCTATTTGAATTTGTTTTTTAATAAGACTCTTTTAATTTTCCAACTATGAAAATATTAAATACTGTAGTAATAATCTTTGTTTTTTTTATTTCTATTTGTGCTGAAACACTCACATTCGAGACACAGGGAAAAAGAGCAAAGCAAGCGATTAATGAATTATACAACCTGAATTACATGGAGTCTAACAAACTATTCCAGGAAATTTTAGAAACCGAGCCTTTTCATCCATTAGCTCCGATGGGCGCTGTTGCTACAGAATGGCTTTATAACCAGCAAAGAGAAGGTTATGAAATTGGGAATAAGAAACTTTTAGATGAAATAGGTTCAGCTCTTAATATTTATAAAAGACAAATTATTATTCAGCCCGATAATGCAGAATTGCCATTTTATTATGGAACAACAATGGGATTAAAGTCCAGGATTCTATTAGCGGAAAAGAATTGGTTTGGTGTGCTAATAAGTGGTTACAATTGTATGAGGTATATTGAAAAATCAGAAAAATTGAACCCTGAATTCTGGGACGTCTATCTGCCATTAGGTGTTTTTAATTATTATATTGGTATGTCGGCTTCCTATATGAAAATAGCCTCTTGGATTATGAAAGAGTCCGGCTCTAAGGAGGAAGGTCTAAGGCAGATTACTTTATCGGCAAGAAATAATGGTTACGGACGATATGAGGCAAGGGGAATTTTAGCTTTCGTTTATCTTTATATGGAAGAAGATTATGCTGCGTCGCTGGAATTCTCAACAATGCTGGCGGATGAATTTCCTGCAAATCCATACTATCGCTTTTTAGCTGCAGAGGCTCTAATATCTTTGAAGCAATATAAAGAAGCAGATATGTGTATTGACAAAATCAGAAACCTTTTACCAACTTTAAAAGATAACATGATGAAAGAGTATATTTTAAAACTTCATCTTTTAGACGGTTCTATGGCACTTTATAAAAAAGACCTCATTACTGCAGAAAGAGAATTGAAAGCTGTCATTGATTCATATGATCTTGAAATGGATTGGCATCTTTCTTATGCTTATATGAGATTGGGAAATGTTTATGATTTAAAGGGACGGCGTGAGGAAGCAGTTAAATATTATGTTAAAGCGGTTAAGTTAAATAATAGGGCATCTGCGTGTAGATGGTCGAAAAGATATCTAAAGGAACCTTATTCAGATTGACCATTGATAATTGTTAATTCTTAATTGATAATTGGTAATTAGTCATTTTTTATTTTATGCACTTTAGATACTTTAGACACTTTTAATTGTCTATTGACTATTGCTTGCCCTGTCTCAAAGAGATCCCTCTGGGATAGGGAGCGAAGCGACCGTACAGGGACTATTGATTATTGACTATTGAATATCAACAATCAACAATTGACCATTGATGTTTGCAGTGATTTTTTAATTGTCTTGTTGAGAACTTGTAACTAATTTGACATTACTATGATTGTTACTGAAAGGAAGATAACACGGAAAGTATTTGCAGGGAATTTAACCATAGGTGGTGGTGCGCCGATAACTGTTCAGTCAATGACTACTTCTAAAACTCATGATCTAATCTCTATTTTACCTGAGATAGAGCGTCTTGAGGAGAGTGGTTGTCAAATTATTCGTGTAGCTGTACCGGATAAAGCTGCTGTAAAAGTTTTACCGGAAATTAAAAAACGTATGTCAGTCCCACTCGTTGCTGATATACATTTCAATTATAGGTTAGCGCTTGCTGCAATAGATTCCGGTGTTGATAAAATTAGAATAAATCCCGGAAATATTGGTGCAAAAGAGCGTGTTGAAGCTATCCTTCAAAAGGCAAAAGCGGCTAAAGTCCCGATACGAATCGGGGTGAATTCAGGCTCATTGGAAAAAGACCTTCTTGAAAAATATGGGTATCCAACACCAGAATCGATGGTAGAGAGTGCGAAAAAACATATTGATATGTGTTTAGAAAATAATTTTTATGATATCGTCGTTTCTCTTAAATCCAGTGATGTTTGTCTTATGATAGAGGCTAACAGGCTATTTTCTCAAGAATATGATTTTCCCCTTCATCTGGGAGTTACCGAAGCTGGACCCCCATGGCAGGGAACGATAAAATCATGTATTGGGATTGGGACTTTATTGTCTGAGGGAATAGGAGATACAATTCGTGTTTCTCTAACTGATGATCCCGTGCAAGAAGTTAGAACTGGGTTTGAAATACTAAAATCGTTGAGGCTTATAACAAGGGGAGTTAATATAATTTCTTGTCCGACTTGTGGCAGAATAGAGGTAGATTTGTTCAAAATCGTCAGGGAATTAGAAGCAAAAACGAAAGACATAAAAAAGAATGTAACAGTTGCTGTAATGGGCTGTGTGGTAAATGGGCCTGGTGAAGCACGTGAGGCAGATATTGGTATTGCTTGTGGAAAAGGTGAGGCACTGCTTTTCCGAAAAGGCAAAATAATAGAGAAAATCAAGGAATCGGAGGCTGTAGTTCGACTTTTAACCGAAATAAAGAATTATCCTGAAAAGATTTTTAGTCGGAATAACTCTGAAAACAGTGAGGAGAAAAGATAAAAATTCTAAAAGTGATTGCTGTAATATTTTTTATTAATGTACTTTTGTTCAGTCAAGGGCTTATACAGGATAAGGACTTTGATTATATGTCCTATGGACAGATGATTTATTGGAAAGCATTGAAATTGGATGAGAAGAAAGTTTTTCTCTATGCTTATTTATACAGGACAAATGAAATATTAAACCAGGTTAAGGAAAACAGAAAAATGAATCTTTGTTCTGAAGAATTTAAAAGTTCAGTTGCCGATCCTGTATTTAAGATATTCAGTGCTCTTGATGAAAAAAAGAAAGAAGATCTTGTTTACTGGATAGACACTTTTTACAAAAGTGATTTTAATAAGGAAAAAACATTTTATGGCGCGCTTGTTTACGCGTTTGAAAAGGTGAAAACTGGTAAAAAGTCGCTTTATGACACTTATAAGGATACTTATGAATAGGAATTAATTTATTTGTTATTTGCAGATAAGTTAATTCTCCTCTTGGATCATATTAGAATACCTTGAACTTATGGTAAACAGTTAATTTTATAAATGATTTCTCGAAATAAGGTTGAATGGAAATACCGTGTAGAACGTTGCTTTCTTTTATTGGCTGATAAAATTTTCACTCCTATGTCGTTAGAAGCACGTCATTGTATTGCGACTGTTATAGGAGCAATTTTTTACTATTTTATTCCAATCAGGAAAAAGCAAGTTATGGAGAATTTAAAAATTGCGTTTCCTGAATCCAATCCGGAGTGGCGTAGAAAGGTTGCATTCAGGAACTACATTTACTTTGCTAAAATCTTTTTTGACTTTTTCTCTGTTTATAAAATTTCCTCAGATCGTTTTAGTAAATCTGTTGTGTGTCTTAACAGTGAGATTATAGAAAAAGCAGTACAGCCTGGTAAGGGAGCGATAATCGTTACCTTTCATTTTGGAAATTGGGAAGCACTTGGTGAGTGGTTTGTCAGAAAAGGATATAATTTTGGTGCAATTGCTAGAAAATTAAAGAATCCTGCTGCAGAAAAGATTGTTTCTGAAACTCGTGGAAGGCATGGAATGTGCTTATTTTCTATGAAAGAATCCTCTGCAACAATCCTGAAATTTCTGAGGGGTAATGGTATCTTAGGTGATGTTGCTGATCAGGATGCAGGGAGAAGGGGAATATTTATAAAATATTTTAATCGCTTGTCTTCGACTTTCCGTGGACCTGCAGTATTTGCGCTTCGCCAGAAATGTCCTTTAGTTGCCGGAACATGTTTATTGAAAAAAAATGGTAAATATATGATACATTTTAAGGACATTTCGACTTCAGTTCCGAAAGACATTATGAAAACACCAGCTGAATATCTTACGCAGTATTATACGAACTACTTTGAAAAGAAAATAAGGGAATATCCAGAGCAGTATTTCTGGTTTCACCGGCTATGGAAAACTAAACCGCCTGAGGAATATAAACGTGAAGTAATGCGGAAAAGCGATGGAGAAGAAATTTGATGTTATATATTCCAAAGGAGTTTTTATCCTTTTCTAAGGGGGTGTGATAAAATGACCTTTAGGGGGTTTGTCGATCCATAGGATTCCGCTGGAAAGACATCCCTGGGAAGAAGGAAATAAAATGGATTTTTGTATTATTCTATGTTCAATCGCCATACGGGTCTCCGAAAAAATATTATGAATATAATTCTGTAAATTGTAATTAGTTTTTTCTTACACCCTGAACATTATTAATATTGTAAATTCATAAATAACACAATGATAATTCACCATGAATGACAACTTTATTCTATCACACCCCCTAAACTGTAAAAATTATGACCGAAATTATTTCAATTAATTCGATTACTGAAAGAGAAAAAGAGAAAGTTATTAATGCTCTGAAGTCAGGTGAGATAATTGCATACCCGACTGATACAATTTATGGTCTTGGAGTGGATGTATATAATTCTTGTGCTGTGCAGAAGCTTATTGAATTAAAAGGAAGAGATTATCAAAAGCCAATTAGTATTTTATACCCTGATGTTTACCTGGCATTGAGGGATTTTGGTAATCTTAATTCTTATCAAAGGGAATTTGTAAAAAGACTTTTACCAGGGCAGGTAACATTAATTTTACCAATTAGTGATAAAAATCAATTCCCTTCGGAATTCGTAAAAGGTGGTTATATAGGGATAAGAGTCATAAAGCTTGATGCTATAAATAAAATTTTAAGTAAATATCCTAATCCAATATCTACTACAAGTGTAAATCCGTCTGGTAAACCTCCGGCGACTAATTTGCAAGAAATACTATCCTATTTCGATGATCATATTTCAATTATTCTGGACAATGGACCCTCAAAAGTATTATCTTCCACTGTGATTAAAGTTTGTGATTCGAGATATGAGATTTTACGACAGGGAATTGTAACTTTTGAACAAATAGAAGAGAAAGTATCGACTCGATGAAAATTTATTTACGAATGATGAAATTTATATTACCCTACTGGAAGGTGTTAATATGTGGAGTATTAGCATCACTTTTGTATGTAGTATTTAATAGCAGTTCAGCATGGCTAACAGCTTCATTTGTAAATGTGATTTTCCCCAAAAAGATAGAGCAGTCGATACAGACAGAATTGTCTATTCCTGAAACGGCTCAAAATATGAGCGCAAATGATAAACTAAAAGGTTTGACAAGGAAATTGATTATTAAAGATAGCCCTCTTGAAACTTTAAAAACCCTATGTATAATAATCTTCATTACTTTTTTTCTTAAAAATGTATTTTTCTATTTGAAAGGAATTTTACTCGGATATATACAGTTAAGACTCATTACAGACTTGCGAAATAAATTGTATTCTCATCTTCATAGGCTCTCTTTCTCCTTTTTCGATAGAAAAAGGTCCGGAGAAATTTCATCCATTATTCTAAATGATGTTGAAGTAATGCGTCGCTCATTTGCAGTTAGTTTTAATAAATTATTAGTTGAGCCGATAAATATTTTAACATTTGTTGTGATACTATTTATTATTTCCTGGCAATTGACTTTATTGGCAATTGTTATTTTACCGGTTACAGGATTTATCATAACAAAAATAGGGCAGAGTATAAGGAGGAAATCTATAAGGACATCCAGACAAATTGCAGGGATAATGTCTATTCTCAGTGAGACTTTGTATGGAATACGCGTTGTCAAAGCATTTGCAATGGAGAAGTTTGAAAAAAACAGGTTTTTTCATGAAACCCATAAATATTTTCGTCTGCTTTTTAGAAGGACAAAATTAAGGACAGTATCCCCGCCGGTAAATGAGACTTTTGGCGTTTTAATTGGTGTATTTCTTCTCTATTATGGTGGTGCTCAGGTATTATCTGGAACGGGCATTGAATCTGAAGATTTTATCAGGTTCGTAATTATGCTCTTTGCGATTATGCAGCCGATAAAGAGCCTGAATAACGTTAATGTGGATATTCAACAGGGGATTGCTTCAGCCACGAGAGTGTTTTCAATTCTTGATGAAGAACCTGATATTATTGAAAAGCAAAATGCGATAAAGTTGACAGGATTTAAAGATAAGATAGAATATGAACACGTCTCATTTCATTATGATACTTCTGAGGATAATATTTTATCAGATGTTAATTTCGAAATAAAAAAAGGTGAGGTCGTTGCCATTGTAGGGCACAGCGGCGCAGGTAAATCAACGCTTGTTGATCTTTTACCTCGATTCTATGATCTGAAAGGAGGAAGTATAAAAATTGATGGCATAGATATCAGGGATGTAACATTTGAGTCACTTCGCTCTCTGATGGGAGTTGTTACTCAGGAAACAATCCTTTTTAATGATACTATTTTTAATAATATTGCTTATGGAATGGAAGATGCTGATCCGGAACGTGTCAAAGCAGCAGCAAATGCTGCAAATGCTCTGGAATTTATAAATGATTTTCCTGAAAAATTTCAGACAAAAATTGGAGAAAAGGGGACAAGACTTTCCGGTGGTCAGCGACAACGACTGGCTATTGCGAGAGCTCTTTTAAAAAATCCACCGATACTTATATTGGATGAAGCGACGTCATCTTTAGATTCGGAATCTGAACAAAAAGTGCAGATGGCAATAGATAGGTTAATGAAAGATAGGACAGTATTGGTCATTGCCCATCGTTTAACGACTATCCAGAATGCAGATAAGATCGTCGTTCTTGAAAACGGAGAGATTGTAGAGAGCGGAACACATTTAGAGCTGCTGAAAAAGAATGGCATATATAAATACCTTTACTATGCCCAATTTAATTCCGTTTTGAATTAATTTCGGTCCTTGCAATAGGCTCTTAAGGTCTCAATAATTATTTGGAAATTCGATTATATCAAGTAAATTTATGCAGATGATTTTTCTTTAATTTAAGCTAATTTCCATAGTAGATACAATATTAACCCTACAACGTCATTTAGGAAATCAGGCAAATGCCTGATATAGTACCAACTTGCAATTGCAAATACTACATTTGGTACATTAAATTTTTCGGAGAACCGTCTAGGGAAAGTTACATAGTAGCGTTAATTTAGCACAGAGTAAAAATAAAATCAGATAAATGATATAACATAATATTTTAAAGTCTATATACAAAATCACATTAGAAAAAGGAGTTTAATAAGATGGTAACTAAAATTGATAATCCCTCAGAAAAACTTGGAGTATTGATTCCAGGACTTGGTGCTGTAAGCACAACATTCATCGCCGGTGTTGAATTAATTAGAAGGGGACTTTCTAAACCAATTGGAAGCTTAACACAGATGGGAACTATTCGATTAGGTAAAAGAACAGAAAACAGAGTTCCGCTTATAAAAGATTTTGTACCGCTTACTGATATTAACAATCTTGTCTTTGGCGGCTGGGATATTTTCGAGGATTCTGTATACGATGCAGCAAAAAATGCAGCAGTACTATCAGATGAACATATTGAATCAGTAAAGGATTTTTTAATAAAAATAAAACCTATGAAGGCAGTCTTTGATCCATATTATGTTAAAAAACTTAATGGTACAAATGTCAAAAAAGGCAGAACAAAACTTGAACTTGCTCAAATGCTAATGGATGATATAGAAAATTTCAAAATATCCAATGGCTTAAATGACTTAGTGATGATATGGTGTGCATCGACAGAAATATATATTGAAAAAAAAACCGTTCATCAATCCATCAAGGCATTTGAGAAAGGTTTAAAAGAAAATGACCAGGACATTGCACCAAGCATGATTTACGCCTATGCTGCTTTAAAGAATGGAATTCCATTTCTAAATGGTTCTCCAAATTTGACAGTTGATATGCCAGCAATGTGGGAATTGGCAAATGTTAATAACGTTCCAATTGCAGGAAAAGACTTTAAAACCGGTCAGACTTTAATGAAAACAATTATTTCGCCTGGGCTAAAAGCTCGCCTTCTTGGAATAAATGGGTGGTTTTCTACAAATATACTCGGTAATCGTGACGGAGAGGTATTAGATGACTCCGAATCCTTTAAAACAAAAGAGGTAAGCAAACTTGGCGTTTTGGATTATATATTACAGCCTGATAAATATCCCGATCTCTATAAAGACATCTATCATAAAGTTCGTATAAATTACTATCCACCACGAGGTGATAACAAAGAGGGCTGGGATAATATCGATATTTTCGGTTGGCTCGGCTATCCAATGCAGTTAAAGATCGATTTCCTGTGCAAAGATAGCATTCTCGCTGCACCACTCGTTCTTGATCTTGTACTCTTTATTGACTTAGCAAGAAGAGCAGGAATGAAAGGAATTCAGGAATGGCTCTCTTTCTATTTTAAAAGTCCTATGTGCCTCCCAACCCTATATCCTGAGCATGATCTCTTTATACAATTGACTAAACTGAAAAATACATTGCGTTATTTGAGAGGCGAAGATATGATTACGCATCTTGGTATGAATTATTATGAGGAAAATAAGGCTGAATCAGAGTAAAATATTATCTGGTTACGAAGGATACTAATTATCAAGATTTTTATTCATGAAAATTCAAGTATATAGTTGAAAAAGGGCAATTTATCTCGGGAAAATCATAAAAAATTAAGTCTAAAAGCACGAATATTTTCGTGCTTATTGAGTGTTGGTCCGATATATCATTTTGTGAAGTGGACAAAATATTATTCCCTTGAGATGAGAAAGTTTTAGCCCACCCTATCTCCTCGAAGTTTATATCTTCGTATTCTGGTGGAAAATAATTTTAAAAAGAAAGTATGAAAGTAGTAATTATCGCAGCTGGCTGTGGAAGTCGCCTTGAAAAAATGCACAAAGGCATGCCTAAAACACTTATTGAAATTAATGGCAAACGTTTGATTGATGATATAATTAGTAAAATCCGAGTTTGCGGAATAAATGCGATTATTATTATTACTGGTTATAAGAGGAAAATGCTTGTATCAGCACTTAATGATTATAAAAAAGATGAATTGCAGATTACTTTTGTCTATAATCCCAATTGGAAAAAGGCAAATGGTATTTCAGTACTTTGTGCAAAAGATTATATTTCTGAAGATGAACAATTTATCCTGCTTATGAGTGACCACATTTTTGAGAAAGAAATTCTAAATCAGACTGTGAAAACTAAAATTGGGAAAGATGAAGCACTTCTGGCACTGGATTTTAAGATTAGCAAAATCCCTGATCTTGATGATGGAATGAAAATCCAATGTACAAAAACTGATGAAACAATCTACTCTATCCAAAAATTCGGGAAAAAACTGAACTCCTACAATGCAATTGACTGTGGAATTTTTAAGTTTAATTATAATTTCTTTTCTATACTTGAGGAATCTATTAAAAATAACAAATGCTCCCTCTCCGACGCCTGCAATATTTTAGCACAAAAAAATAAAATAAAAGGACTTGATATAAAAGATAATCTGTGGCTTGATGTTGATACACCTGAGATTCTAAATTCTCATGATGTAATCAGTAAAATTATTTAGTCCTATATCCAAATAAATTTCATCTATCAGCAAATTGGGAAAATAAACTATTGTTAAACTAAATGGTCATCTGGAGTAAAGTTTGTCAAAACACAAAAAAATATTAATAGTTAATGATCATGCCGCAAATATGGGTATTGGTAAATATACCTTTCAACTCTATGAAAAACTTTGTCAAGAAGAAAGCGATAAGTTTTCATTTCATTTGCTTATGCAAAATATGAGAAAAAATTATTCACCTTCTACACCAAATACCACTGTCCAGCATCGACTATTGAGCCCTAAAAGGTCAGGCTTTAGTAAAAAATATGATCTGATGGCTTATTATTATTTCCCCCAAAAAATACCACAAGGATTTTCTTTGTATCATATTTCCAGTCAAATGATGGGGAAAAGTGTTCAATATGTTTCTCCAGCTGTAGTAACATGTCATGATATTATTCCCTTTAAACGTAAGTCTAGCCACTCTTTTATATCTCAACATTTACGACGAAAAAGTCTTAAGGCAATTACCAGAGCAAAATATATCATATTTAATTCTAATTATACGAAAAAGGAGTTTTTGAATCATTTTAATTATAATGTAGAAAAAACAGCCGTTATTCATCTTGGTGTAAGTAATATTTTTCAACCACGAGATAAATTCCAGATCAGAAAGAAACTTAATCTGCCATTGAACCGTCCAATTGTATTGCATGTTGGCTCAGAAGAGCATAGAAAAAACGTTAAAACTATAATTTATTCTATAAACAAAATAAAGAGACAGATGCCGGATATTCTTTTTATAAGACTCGGAAGGCAAAGAAAACAGTCCCGCAGGTTAATCGAAAAGTTAGATTTAAAGGAAAATGTATTTTATGTTAAACGAAATCAACCAGAAGAGAGAGTAGCAGAATTTTACAATGCCGCTGATGTATTTGCATTTCCATCAACTTATGAAGGTTTTGGACTTCCGGTTTTAGAAGCGTTAAAATCTGGCTGTCCCGTTGTTGCAAGTAGCGCATCATCTATTCCTGAAATTACTGGTGACGCAGCTATTTTACATAATCCCTTAGATGTAGAAGCTTTTGCTACAAGTATTGAAACAATTATTAATAACAAAAATATAAGTGGGGAATACGCAAAGAAAGGCATTGAACAATCAAAATATTTTAGCTGGGAGATTACAGCAAAAAAAACTATACAAATATATAAACGTATTCTTGAAATTTAGAATAGATGAGATTTGAAATAAATTTCCGTATAGTTCAAAAATAAATCACAATGAATTAATACTTTTTCCAGGGAAAAGTGAAAATATTACAACGAAGGAAACGATAAAGTGAAAAACGTTTCCAATATTTTAGTTCTAATTCTAAAACGTGTAGGGGAAATACTGGTAACTACTCCTGCTATTCGATCTCTCCGTAAAGCTTACCCAAATGCTAAAATTACAGTCGTTATAGACAAGGACTATGAGGATGTTCTTTCAGGTAATCCTAATATAGATAAATTGTTTTTACTATACTCAAATGGTTCTATAAAAAACCTTTTAAAAAGTGCGCTTATTCTACGAAGTGAAAAGTATGATATAACAATTGATTTCCTTGCTAATCCAAGAAGTGCCTTTATTACCATGCTTGTTAGGTCTCCCATAAGGATTGGTTTAAAAAAACGAATTAGAAGAATTGCTTATAATTATGTCATTCGGCCTTTCCCTGATGTTACTTCATATATTGCTGGTTATAGGTTAAATGCACTCAGGCTGTTAAATAAAAAAACAGATGGAACTTTTACTGATTTTTTTATAACTGAACAAGCAGAACAGGTTGGAAAAGAGATTCTTATTAAAAATGGTATCCGTGAAGATGATATATTCATAACTATTTCTCCGGTGAGTTTACAAAAATACAAATTATGGTCCTTTGAAAATTATGCAAAAGTTGCGGATTATATATTAGAAAAACATAGCTACAAAGTAGTCCTTGTTTGTGGGCCTGCTGAATTTAACTTTCTTGAAAAAGTAAAATCTTATATGAAGTATCAACCAGCAGCAATGATTGATTTCAATCAACTAAAAGTTTTTGGATATGTTCTGAAACGATCCATATTACATTTAAGTAATGATGGGGGAATAAAGCATCTTGCATCAGCTGTTAGAACTCCAACCATAACTATATTTGGTCACGTGAATGCAAAAAGATGGAATGAAGAAAATGATCCATTGCATATTGCATTATGTAAGAATATTGATTGTAGAAAATTCAGATGTTATAGAAATTGCAAATATAATTTTAGTTGTCTCAACTTAATTGAGTTTCAAGATGTAAAACGTTCCATCGATCTATTACTTAATAAAATAGTAAAAGTATAAGGATTTACTCTTGAATATTTATTTTTATGCCAACCAGATTTACCAATTTTCGTATGCACTACCAATTTATCAAAAGGTAGGTGGAACATTCATTGTTAGAAAGTTAAAAAAAATACTATCCTTCAAAAAACGTTTAAGAAATGCCAATATTTTCCCAAATGTAAAAACATTTTTAAATACTCCACCGATAGTAAAACTCGATATAAAAAATCTTTATGATTTAGAGGGAATAATCATTTCTCACTCAAATACCCGAATTAATTGCGATCATCAAAAATGTAAAACAATTTTCGTTGGACATGGGACAGGTGATAAAAAATATGGTAAAAATGCAAAAATACTTGAAAGCTATGATTATCACTTTATTTCAGGGCCCAAGCATTTGGAAAAATTACGAGATGTAGAATTAAATATACCTGAAGAAAAATTATTCAAAATCGGAAACTTGCGCTTTGATGATTATGTGAATAACAAAATCGATAGAGAAAAAGTGCTTGATAATCTCGGTGTTATTGATAGAACCAGAAAAAACGTTTTATATGCACCAACATGGAAATGGGGAAAGGGTACTTTACATAAATATGTCTATGAATTTTGTAGGATATTGACGAAAGATTTTAACCTCATTGTACGTCCACATTATTTTGATTCAAGATATATTCCTTATCTCAAAATGTGGGCAAAACTACATGGAATAAAGCATGTATATTTTTCAAATCCATCAAGGCTTCTGACTAATGATACAATGCACGATTTTATGGCATCAGACATAATGATCAGCGATACATCTTCAATTTTATATGAATACTTGATTACAGGAAAACCAATCATTGTTGCAAAAAATAATTATAAAGAATTACATAAAATGCCTGATGAGATGAACATAATGAAGTATGCAGGAATCTATGATGGTTCTCAAGATATTTTGAAAATGGTAAAAGAAAATCTTTTAAATCAACCATATAAAAACGATTATAAAAAAATGCTAAACAGTTGTTTCTATTATAATGATGGCAAGTCCGTAGAACGTGCTGTGAATCTTCTTAAATCAATTTCTAACGAATGAAAAACATTTAATTTCTATCAACTTTAGAATTACATTTAACTAAATAAATGGATTGACAATATGAAAGCAGTTATTCTTGCCGCTGGCTCTGCCAGGCGACTTTCACCACTTACTGATAATAAGCACAAATCTTTGCTTGAAATTAGGAGTAAGCCCATTTTAGAGTATCAATTGGATGCACTTGATCACTATGGGGTTAATAATGTTTTGATAGTAGTTGGCTTCTTAAAGGAGCAGATAATTGGGCGCTATGGCGATAGTTACAAAAATTTAAAAATTCAGTACATAGACAATCCCGACCATGCAACAACTAATACGGTTTATTCACTCTGGCTTGCCAGAGAATATTTTAAAAACGAAGATTTTCTCTACTTCAATGCGGATGTGCTTTTTCACCATTCTTTGGTTGGTAGATTGTTAAAATCTGAAAAGGAATCTACTCTTGGAGTAGAAATTAAAAAGTGTGGAGAAGAAGAGGTTAAGGTGATTCCTGATGAAGATCAAAGAGTGATTCGTATCGGGAAAAAGATAGACCCAAATAAAAGCATCGGTGAGTTTGTTGGCATTGGAAAATTTGGTGCTTCCCTGACTGAGGATTTTATTGCAAGTCTGAAATCCGTAATAGATAATGGCGATCAGATGTCATTTTTTGAAAAAGCTGTTGACTTAATTCTTGCTAAACATAAAATATATTACGAGGACATTACCGAAATACCGGTAATAGAAATAGACTTTCCTGAGGATTTGGAAAAGGCTAAGAATGTACTACTACCCAAAATTTTGTCTTTTGTAGATGTATGATATCTAGAACTAATTCGAAGAGAGTAGGAAGTCCGCTGAAGCGTACTGTAATTTTAGTAGGGAGCTTCTTTGTCCCCAAACTGAAGTTTGGGGCTAATATTAATATAAATATAAGAATAACCCCATGCTTTAGCATGGGGAAAGAAAAACCCAAACCTACATAGTCTGCTTTAGCAGACTTTTCGAATGAGGTCTATATATTAGATACTCATATAATTGGATGCCGGAGGCTGTGTAAATTGTCAATTAACAATCGCCAATTATCAATTCTGTTTAATATCCATCACCTTTATTATCTTCCTCAATTTCTACCAGTAGCAAAGGTTATGGAGAAGGATGGTTCTTTTGATGTCTGGTATTCTGCCTATATAGACAGAAAGCGGACGGATTATAGTTTGGTTAAAAAAGTAATTGGTGAGTATAATGGGCAATTCATTAATGCAGAGAGTGAGACAGAACGCCGCAGAAAAATTCTTGATATAAATTTTGATGTAACTTTTTTTGGAAAGAGCTCACATGCGGAAAAGTATTGTTCTAAAGGTACACTGGCAGTGTTGCTCTATCATGGAATTGGTGTGAAATCCTGCTATTATACTGATTATAATCCGAGGATTGATATTAGATATGTAGAGAGTAAATATCGGTTGGATAGCTTAGAAAAGAAGAATATCAATACCGAACTGATAGTTACAGGTTTTCCAAAACTCGATCTACTGTTAGAAGATTTCGATGAAGGTAAGATATTAAAGAAATTGTCAATAGATACTTCAAAGCCAATAGTTTTATATGCACCCACATTTTATCCGAGTTCTATAGAAGTATTTGGAGAAAGAATAGCAGAACTGACTGAAGATATTAATCTAATAGTTAAACTTCACCATTTTTCATGGGTTTTAAAAAAGTATCGCCATCAAAGAGAGATGTTTCTCAAACTAAATGAACGTTATTCTCATATTAAACTTTTACCAGTAGAAGAGTTCAATATTATTCCGTTTTTTAAAATTTCAGATGTTTTACTGTCAGAGGCTTCCTCCACAGTTTTTGAATATCTTGCGACGGGCAAGCCCTCGATTGTTTGTGATTTTTATCATCTCAGGAGGAAACATAAGATATTCTTTAAGAAATTTCAGAAGAGCCGAATGGATACGGAGATTACGAAGTATCTGGATTTTGCATATCGTTTACAAGATCCGGATGAATTACCGTTAACAATTGAAAAATCATTATCTAAAAGAAAACAAAATTCCCAGTTATTGGAAAAAAGAAAGGAGCTTTTTCTTGGGGCTACTGATGGTAAAGCTTCTAAACGTGTTGTAGAAGACATAAAAAAAAGAAAGAATCTGTAGGAATATCATAAATTGCCGGAGTTAAAGAAGAAATATCTACATTTTATTACAAAGCCTTACTCTATTAATATAATCAGACCATTATTATACGAGATCAGGAAAAGTAAACGCGGTGAATCTTTAGTTTTTATTACTAAAAAGGTAGAGCAGTATATTGATTCTGATCTGCCTTATACTATGTCAATTGAAGAAGTGATCTCATTCAATCCTGATGTGGTTTTTGTTCCCGGAAATGTACTACATGACAAGATTCCCGGCTTGAAGGTTCAAATTTTTCACGGTCTTTGCGAGGAAAAGGGCGGACATTATAAAATAACAGGATTTTTTGATCTTTATTGTACAAGTGGTCCTCTTATAACTAATAGGTTTAAAGAACTGGCTAAAAAGAAAAGGCATTTCCATGTAGTAGAGACAGGCTGGCCTAAAATTGATTTATTGTTAAAACCATTTGATCGCGAAAAGATATGCAAAAGTCTTAATATTGATCCAGCAAAAAGGATAATTCTTTATGCACCGACTTTTAGTCCGAAGTTTAAATCGTCGGAGAAAATATTACCTATTCTTGAAGATTTACCGAAAGATGATGAGCTGTGGATAGTCAAATTCCATGATCTTATGAAAGCAAAAGATATAGAACGTTTTTCCAAACTTCAGAGTGATTCGCTTCTGTTGTATTCCAATCCCGATAATATTCCATTATTACAAATTGCAGATGTTTTGATTTCTGATACCTCTTCAGTCGTTTACGAATTTATGCTTCTGGATAAGCCTGTTATTACTATCGATTCAAAAGTCCGTTTGAAAAAGGGTATAAATATTACCAAAGCCGGGCAACTTCGACCTGCTGTTGATAGGTCTCTCGCTAATCCAGAGGAATATTGTTTAGGTAGAAAAAGGGTTTTGAATCAGATTCATCCTTATAGGGATACGCAGAATAGCAGACGTGTTTTAGATGCAGTTGATGAAGTGCTGAATTCAAAGGTTATGAAGGATTTAAAGGAAAAGCCGCTGAATCTATATAGAAAATATAATGTGCGTAGAAAATTTGGTCATTGGATATGAGGGATCGTGATATATAAATCATTACAGGGCGAGAAATTAAGTAAAGAACAAATTGACAGATTGTGCAATAAAGGTTGGATTTTAGAGAGAGCATTTCATGTTTATAAAAACAAGACTAATCTTGTTGCTGCGTTGGAATTGAATTTTAACGGCAAAATAAAGAAGGTTGTCGTAAAGAACTTCGGATGGCGTAATACAATTTCCCGCATATTGAGCCCGGTTATGAGATCAAGAGCGAAGAAATCCTGGGATGCATCACATTGGTTATTAGATGCAGGAATATTTGTGCCAAAGCCCATATCCGTTTACACTGAAAGGGTATTTGGGTTTATTAAAAAGAACTTTCTCCTGAGTGAATACATTTCTGATTATCATTCTGCACGCCAAATACTGCGAGATGTGACATTCGATACTGAATTAAAAGAGAATGTTGTTAAAATTATTGCTGAAATTGTTTTGAGTTTACATTCAGCAAATCTTTTGCATAATGATTTAACATTGGGAAACTTTCTTGTCGGAGATATTGATTACGCTGAAATCTATTTAATTGATTTGAATCGCCTTACTCATAATTGGCGGTTAACCCCTAAAATGAAGATGTATGATATTTCAAAAATGAATTTATGCAAATGCAATTTGGAACAAGTACATGAAAATTGTATGTGGCTATTGTTTTTAAGGAACTATGGTCCGGATAACTACGATAATAACATTATGATTCTCAAGAAAGCGATTGCAAGAAACAGACTACGTAAGCAGGTAAAGTCATTGCGTAAAAATAAAAGATAGAAATTGAATAACTGTTTTCGATATAAAAAAATGCTTTACAGGATTTTCATACTGCTTCCTGTTTGTGTTTTTTCAATTCATGCACAATCGCAAAGCAGATTGCCTTTTCAGGTAGGAGAAGAAATTACTTACTCGGTCTGGTTTAATTTTATTAAAGCCGGTCAGTCAACAATGACCACTGTTTGTATCGATACCATTGATGGTGATCCAACCTTTTATACGGTATTGAAGACTCAGTCTTTTTCAGTTCTAGATAAGGTTTATAAGGTCAGAGACCATATTGAGTCCTGGGTGGATGTTGATGGGTTGTTTTCGAGAAAGTTCAAAAAAAAGATACGAGAAGGTTTTTATAAGAAAAAATATTCTGTTCGTTTTGATTATGATGACTCACTTGCTTATTCCTCTTCTGACACAATTCCGATATCATTGCCTGTTCACGATGCTCTTTCAATTATTTATTATATGCGTGCTGAAAGTCTTTGGGTTGGGCGGGTATTCAATCTTAATAATTTTGATAACAATAAATTTAAACCATATAAAGTAATTGTCCGCAAACTTGAAAAAATCAAAGTCCCGGCAGGTAAGTTTGAATGTTTTGTATTAGAGCCTTATGCAGAAAAGGGGAATTTATTTAAGTATAAAGGTCAGCTTACAATATATTTGAGTAACGATGTCCGGCGCTTGCCTGTTAAAGTTGAAAGCGAAGCGACAATAGGTTCAATGATAATGAAAATTGAATCGTATAAATATAAATGATGGTTTCGTAAAAAGAGATAAATATGTCATTCTTGAACGAAGTGAAGAATCTCCATTGTATTGTTTGCAAAGGAGTTAGAGATTCTTCGTTATCACTCAGAATGACATCCACGGTGACTTTTTACGAAACTATCATAAATGAGTGAAATTAAAATTTTAACAAAACGAAAACAGGAGTAGTGAAATGAACAAAAATGTATCGATAAGTCCCTCAGGTGAAATTTTTTCTTTGCCTGGTGAAGCGGATTATGAGAAGGAAAACAAAAAACTGAAAGAGGTTGTTGAGAGTCAACGTGCTTTGGGTAGAGAAATTGTAGTTGTGATGGGAGTTGGCTTTGTAGGTGTTGTAATGGCGGCTATTGTTGCAGATACTGAAGAAGAAACTGGTAATTCAGCGAAATTTGTCATTGGAATGCAGCGTCCAAGTGTGAGAAGTTATTGGAAAATACCACTTATCAATCGAGGTGAATCTCCCGTCAAAGCAGAAGACCCGGAAGTCAATCCGATGATAAAAAGGTGCGTACTTGATAAAAAAACTTTTATAGCTACATTTTCTTACGAAGCACTTTCGTATGCTGATGTCGTTGTAGTAGATGTTCAATGCGATTATTTGAAAAACGAGCTGGGTAATGTACGGAGTGGTGAAGCAGATATCGCCGCTCTGGAAAAATCTCTTGAAATCATCGGAACACATATTCCAGCCGAAGCACTTGTTCTAATTGAAACTACCGTACCTCCTGGGACTACGGAAAATATTGCATATCCTACTATAAAGAAAATCTTTGTGGAAAGAGGAATCGAGACCGAACCATTGATTGCCCATAGTTATGAACGGGTAATGCCGGGTAAAAATTACGTTGCGAGTATAAGGGATTTCTGGAGAGTTTGCAGCGGAATCAATGAAGAGTCGAGAACTAAAGTTGTTAAGTTTTTAAACGAAGTCCTGAACACCGATAAATTTCCGCTGACAGTTCTCGATAGACCAATTGAATCGGAAACTGCAAAAATTGTTGAAAATTCCTATCGAGCAACAATTCTTGCTTTTCTGGATGAGTGGAGTTTATATGCTGAAAGAAATGGAGTTGATATTATAAAGGTGATTAATGCGATTAAAGTAAGACCAACTCACAGCAATATGATATTTCCTGGACCGGGAATCGGAGGGTATTGTTTGCCAAAGGACGGCGGACTTGGAGTTTGGGCTTATAAGCATATTTTAGGATTCGAGGATGATATTTTTAAATTCACACCAATGGCTATTGACATAAATGATACAAGAGGACTTCATGCGGCAGAACTTGTGAGAGACGCCCTGAGAAATATGAACAGACATGTTGCTGCAGCGAAAATACTCGTTCTTGGCGCTGCCTACAGAGAGGATGTTGGTGATACACGCTATAGTGGTTCTGAGATATTGATCAGGAAATTAACGGAAATGGGAGCTGATATCAGAGTGCATGATCCCTATGTCAAACATTGGTATGAATTTAAAAACCAGGATATTCCGCCGGCATCCTATCACAGTAAGAAACAATTTTTCAGAAATCAGGATGAGCTTAGCAAACTTCAGATTGAAAATGACATGGGAAAAGCGATGCAAGGCGTTGATTGCGTCGTTTTAGCTGTTAGGCATAAAGATTATCTTGACCTTAAGCCGGAAACTGTCGTGAATACAATCGGCAAACTAGCGGCAATAGTTGATTGCTTTGGCATTCTTGACGATGAAAAAATACACCGATATTTTGAGCTTGGCTGCGAGGTCAAAGGATTAGGGCGAGGACATATTCAACGGATTAAAGATGCTGTTAGAAAAGAGAAGTGAATTCACAATGCCGAATCGTGATAAAATTTTCATGATTCTGATTTTATCAATATACAATCAAAAAAACCTTTTATTTTAAAAAAATAAAGATATATTAACTATAAGTTAAAGGGGTAGTGGAAATAGGTTGCTTAATTAGGTTCGGTACCATTTTGAAAAACTGAATTGGAGTTTTTATGAGATTGAAACCAAAATACTACACCAAATACCCTGAACTAATTATCCAATACAATAAAAATTGTCATATCTTAACCCTACTACGTCATTTAGTACTTTTGTATACAATATGCTGTTTGTATATGTTAATATTAACCAAACATATAGTGCTATATCTTATAAGTTACGTTGTAGGGTTAATCATTGACCAATATACCGTTAATGATTTCTTGACTTTAAATTCCCAACAGATAGTCTGTCAAAGTCCATTCATCAATAATACACAAAATATGACATCGAAAAGGAAAATTAATGGTTATAAACCCGGGTACTATAAAAGTTAAAATTATCCAGATTCAGTTTCCAAATAATCTTATGAACAGGTTTGATATTCCAAAATTTAGAGGATACCTGGCAAAACTTTATCCAAAATATACATTGCTCCACAACCATCTTGAAAACGGCAAATTCAGATACGGCTATCCACAGATTCAATTTAAGACGATAAAAAAAATCCCTACGATTATAGGAATATCAGAAGGACTTGAAATTCTTAAAATGGTTTTTATGGATGTAGAAGAATTAAATATCAACGGAAGACATCAAAAAATATGGGAAAAGTCTATAAAAGTGAGGGAAGAACCGTTCGGGCAAACTGATGAGTTTTTCCAGTATAGATTTCTTTCCCCCTGGATGGCATTAAAGGAAGAGAATTTTGAAACATACAAGCAGCTGAACTCAATTGAGAAACAAGTTTTCCTTAAACATCTTATCAGGGAGAATTTGAAAACCGTTTCCAAAGGATTTCAGTATCGTATTCCGGATATTGATTCGGTCAAGGTCGAAGGGTATTTCAAATCACGCACAATGAATTTTAAGAATGTAAAAATGCTCTGTTTTACAGGTGAATTTACAGTTAATTTCCTTATCCCCGATTACCTCGGCATTGGCAAGCAAGTAGCAAGAGGATATGGGATGGTGAGAAATTTTAAATCCAATAACGAAAGCATTTGGATAGTAAATAACTAAAATACATTGAAAGGCAAAAAAAATGAATAAGTTAAAATTATTAAAAGAATTAAAAGAGAAATTAGAGATAAAATTTCCAAGTTTAGAACGAATTATTTTGTTTGGTTCCCAGTTGAAAAGTGACAAATTAGTAAAATCAGACATTGATATTCTTTTAATTTTTAATAAAAATATTGATTGGCAGTTTGAAAGGAAAATCCTGGATGAAATCTACGAAATAGAGTTAGAACGAGATGTAGTTTTTGATGCTAAAATATTTTCAAAAAAATTAATTAATACCAGTTTATATCAAGCAATGCCATTTGTAAGAGAAGTTTTGAATAATGGAGTAGAAATATGAAAAAAAGTGATAGGCAGAATTTAATCAATTATCGGTTATCAAGAGGTAAAGAGAGTATTGAGGAAGTTAAACTACTTATGGAAAAAGAAAAGTATTTTGCAGCTATGAATAGAATTTATTATGGATTATTTTATGTTGTAAATTGTCTTGCTCTAATTGATGATTTTACTACTTCAAAGCATACACAATTAATAGGATATTTCAATAAGAATTATGTAAAAACAGGTATATTTCCAAAAGAGATTGGTAAATTTTTTAAGCAATCTTTTGAAAACCGTTCTAAAAGCGACTATCAAGATTTAGTTGAATTTACTAAAAAACAAGTTGAACAGGATTACGAAATGATGAAAAAGTTCATTTCTTTTGCTGAAGGGACCATTAGAGAAAAATTAGAAGGGTGAAATAGGTCCGATAAAGGCATTTGAAAATCAGGTGGCATGAAGGTTTGGGATGGTGAAAAGAGTAAACCGATCCATACGGATCTGTAAGATGAATCGGTTGGATTATTCGTTAATTGATCGGAATTTCACCACAATGAATTGTGGTGTTGTCTCAACTGATTTTAGGACAACACCATGTTTTAACATGGTGGATGTGATCATCCCTCTACCCATCATAACCGCTTCAGCGGTTTACATAGATCAACACATGAAAATATATGCACCATAGGAGGATAAGATGATCAATGCAATTGCGGAAATTACATTTCAAAAAACGAGTGATCCGTTTATTTCAGCCGGTATATCCGGATTGATAAAATACTGCACTAAACGTAAAGAAGAAAAAGGCGATATTGATTATTCAATCCGAGGAAATGATCTAACTATTAGCTCTGATAATCTTAATTCTGCTTTGATGGGAATGTATACCGAAATGTGTAAGGAATTTTATGATACCATCTCACGCAACCAAATTGAACGTAATGATGGCTTTTATTATGACGATAATCTGAGTCAATTTGTCAGATTCCCAAAGGTTAAAACAAGCGGACTTGCATGTCTTATACACAATGCCCAAACAACCCCACTAGGATCAGTGAAAAAATTTGTGGATATTAAAAAAGAAACTCTAGTACTAGCAGAACAGATTGAGAGTTTTTGTGAAAAAAACAAACTTCCAATAGGTAAAAAAATATGGTTTAATAATCGTAATACTGCAATTCCATCTATTGAATTACCAGTGATTGATAATGGTCAAAAAGTTTGCTCAATTTGTGGTCAATCTTATAAAAAGGTGTACGAATCAATAAGTTTTTCACCTTTCATTGGGGGTATGAGCGCTGGAAATAACTATGTTTCTATGCTAAAAGGGACAGAAAAAGTATGCTGGAAGTGTCTTTATCTCCAGCGATTCAGTCCTGTTTATGCGTTCTATAAAATGAGCGGTGAGTTAAATGTATTCATTTTTAACAGTGGTACTATCGAAGGTTTGGAGAAGATAAACGCAAATCTACTGAAGTCGATGTTTTATACTAAAGATCAACAAATTGATTCTAACTATGCAAGTAACTATGACGAGTATAGGTTCGGAAAAGATGAAATAAAAGACTTTTTCAATCATTTTCACGAGCAAATGATTATGATTATGTACACACTGTATAAAAAGATCGAATTTGTCCGTCCGCATTTTGTTGATTCAAATGATTGGTTGGAATTCGAAGAGACTATCAATTTTAAAAGCGAAGTATTTTATTTACGTGCCCCGAAATATGGTCAAAGTACTTACAGACCAGTATTTGCGGATAAGTTTACCGATATCCACTACTTATTTACAATGTTTAGACTGATAGAAGAGAGACAAATAAATCTTCAACACTTATTATGGGACTTGAAAAAAGTCAAGAAAGAAAGTATTAAGGTGAAAAGAAGAAAAACTAATGAAGATCTGACCGTGCTCCGAAATGAATGGGCAAAAGCAGTATTAAACCATAAACCAACAATATCTATCTGCGAAAAAATTGTCTGGACAAACTTTATGAATCCATCGTTTCACCAGAATTTTTTCAGGATTTTGAATTGGCTAAGAATATATGAAACAATAATTCAATATGGAGGAAACAAAGCTATGGATGATGAAACACGAGAACTAGCTATTAAATTAGGTAGTCAACTCGGTCATGTTGCCAAAGGAGACCCAAATCCAAATGTTGGAAAGGGTAAACTATTTGCCTTGAGAAAATCCAGGAGAAAAGAGCGATTCCTGAGTATCTTGAATTCTTTTCAACTTCGATATAATGAATTCAGTATTAACAAGAAGATTCTCCTAACACTTTGCGATGAAAATTTTGATTATTTTAAACAACTAACATTGATTTCGGCACTGAATTCATTTAACTACAAATCTGAAAAGAAAGGGAAAAAAAATGAAAGTTAACTCAATCACCATAACCTATTTATCAAAAGTCAGTTTCGCTAGTCTGAATGGTTCGGATTCTGATGCTGATAACATTAACACGATAAAAAAGATAACACTCGAAGATAACAGTGAATTACCCTATGTATCATCACAGGCAATTCGCCGGGCTTTGCGGAATCAACTTGAGTCTTTTGGATGGAAAGTATCAAATATTGAACCCAGTAAAAAGGAGAAAGCACCAGCATTTACTGAATGTGATCCAGTCAAATACATTGATGATGATTTGTTTGGCTATATGAAAGCACAAGAAACAGGGCAAAAAGCTCGGACAAGAACGTCACCAATACGTGTAGAGTCTTTGGTTGCCTTGTCTGAATACAAGGCTGATCTTGATTTTAGTATCAACTTAATGGGTAGGGAAAAAGGAGCAGATCCAAATCCATTTGAAACAGAAATACACTCCGGGATTTACAGAGGAACGGTACTAATTGAATTAGATCGGATCGGTTGTGGAAGTGAAACCGAAGGATTTGCAAAAGAATTAGCCAATGAGGAAAAAGTAAAGCGTGTATATGCTTTTGTTGATGCTTTTCAGAACCTTTGGAGCAGCGGTCGGCAAACAAGGTTTCTTGCAGATATTTCGCCAAAGTTTTTTGCAGCTGCGCTTATGAAAGCTAAAAATCCGGTATTCTTAGAAACGGTGAATTATCCTGTTGATATCGAGAGTTTAAATACTGTTGTAAGCGACTACTCGGATTTTATTGATGAGCATGTTTTTGCCGGGCAAGAAGCTGTATTCAGTGACATCAAAGGGGAATATGTTACTTTGAAAGATGGTTTTGAAAAAATGAAAAAATGGGTAAAGGAATATTATGGAGTTAAAAAATGATGGCCTTATAATCGAAGCAGTATCCATTACGGCGTCTTTTCGTGTGCCGGAATTTCACAATTTTCATAAATCATTGCCGTTGCCGCCGGTGACAACTATTGTCGGTTTGGTGGGGGCTGTCCTGGGATTACCCTACGAAGATGCCCAGCAATATTTTTCCGATAAAATGATAAAAATAGGGATTATGGGTGTTTCCGAAGGTCACTACCAGGATTTATGGAAAGCACTTTCTTCCAAACCGAAGAATCGAGATACAATAATTCAGAAAGAATATCACTACTTAAATCGTTATGTATTTGTTTTTGTATCTGATAAAAATATAATTCGACAATTACATGAAGCATTTCAGAATCCGTGTTTTCCGACTGTTATGGGTAGTAGTGATTCACTATTAAAAATCCAAAAAACGACGCTGATCGAGAATCCGTTAGTCAGTGAGGACACTATATTTGAAAATTGTGTACTTATAGGGAATTATATTGATGATGTTAAAATTGATCTGGATAATCTTGTTGTCGGAAAAGAATATCGATATACCCCTCTATCGGCTCCGCAGGTTTATAATCTACCATATTCGTTTATCTTTGCTGAGAACGGAGTTCGCAAAATAAAAACACGCAAGGAAATAACGTTTATTGGAATGAAGGTTAAGTCAAAAAATATGATACCGGCTCTGACATATAAAAATATGTCAATTCCAATATTCGATCACTGTCCATGAGAAAGATATATGCAAAAACGGATGAAACCTTAATTGAGCATACAAATCATTGTCTCAGTGTGTGGGATTGTTTAAAGGAAACATATTATCCTCTTTTCCCGGATTCTGAAATGTGGCAAAAATCTTTTTTAACGGTTCTGTTTCATGATATCGGAAAGATAGTTGAATCCTTTCAAAACATGATAATTGCGAGGATTGAAGGGTGCGGCTATAATTACGATTTGAATTTTAGGCATGAACTTTTCTCTGGAATTGTATTAGCCAATCTTTTAAATAAAGACCTTGTGCCACTTGCAGCTGTATTCAGTCATCATCGTAAATTAAATGAAGAGTTGTTTGAACCTGAACAACATAGAGAAGTTAAATATTGCAAACAGGATATTGTTGATTTCGTGGACTATTTCCAGAGCTTGTTAAACAAGTCTGGTTTTAAAATTAAATCCACTTACTTTAATAATTTCCCCTATTTAAGCGGACATCAATTCTATGATATGTTCTGGAAGTTGATTTGGGAAAGAATAAGTTCTTTGGAATCTGTTGATCGAGTTAAATACGTTTTCTATAAGGGTATCTTGAATACATGTGATTGGTTTGGTTCAGCAAATAAATCCTTGTTCGGAAATCTGAAAGTCAAATCACAAATTATAAAATCAGGTTTAGAAAACAAAAAAGCAACATCTATTACTTTTTCTGATTTTCAGCTAAAATGTTCTAATACTGAAAAAGATTGTCTTGTAATTGCGCCAACAGGTTCAGGAAAAACAGAAGCATCGCTTTTGTGGTCTGGTGAGAAAATGGGGAAAATCCTTTACTTGCTTCCCACAAAAGTAACTTCAAATGCAATTTATGAAAGAATGAAAGATGATTATTTTGGACCGGATAATCTTGGGTTGGTTCATTCCGGTGCTTATTCATTTCATAAAGAATTAGACGATAATTATGAATATCTTGAATATTTGAGAGAAAAAACGTTTCATAAACCTTTAACTGTGGCAACTGTCGATCAGATATTAACCTGTGGTTTTAATATCGGATATTGGGAGATGAAAGAATTTAATTGTTTTCATTCTCGAATAATCATCGATGAAATTCATTCTTATGATTTTTATACTTTAGGTCTTATTATTGCTACAATCAGGCATTTTAAAGAACTAAAAGCAAAATTCTTTATTATGTCAGCAACTATACCGAAGTTCTTGAAAAAGTTAATTAAGCAAGAATTGACTGAAATAAAACTGATTGAAAATAAATCTCTTTTAGAAGAATCGAGAAATTTATTCGAAGTCAATAATTGTAATGTAGATGAACTTGATGAGCAGATTATTTGCGAAATTGAGAAAAATAGAAAAGTTCTGATTGTTGTAAATACAGTTAATGAGGCAATCCGCTTGTATGAGAAATATAACAAATACAAACCAATCTGTTATCATTCACGTTTTATCCAAAAAGATCGTGTTCAAAAAGAAAAGCAGATTAAAGAGGTTTCTGAAGATCAATCAGAGAGAAATTTAGTAATTACAACACAAGTTGTTGAAGTTTCTTTAGATATTGATTTTGACATTCTATTTACTGAAAGTGCTCCGGCTGATGCAATTGTTCAAAGAGCAGGAAGAGTAAATAGAAAAAGAAAAAAAGAAAATACAAAGATCGTCATCTTCCATCATACTGAAAAAGCTGAATTTTATGGGAAAGATATTCTTGAAAAGAGTTTTCTTGAGTTTCAAAAATACAATAATAATAGAATTACAGAGCAACAATTTATCGATATTGTTAATGAAGTTTATAAAGATATTAAAGTTGAAGAAAATCAAGATTATTTAGAAGGTCTAAAATTATATGGTGAAATTCAAGAACATTATAATTTCATTCAAGATGTATCAGTTAAAGATGAGGATACTTACACTCGGAAAATAAAAAATGCAAAAATACCAATAATTCCTATGAAGTTTTTAGAATATCTTTCAGATAAAGACAAAACTTATATTTCAAATTATATTGTAGATATTCCAATATGGGCAGCAAAACAAATTGGAAAATGCAAAGAAAAGGGATTTGCCTTTTGCAATGTAGATTATAATTATAAAAGAGGTGTTAGACTTAAAGAATCTTCTCAAAATTATTCAGATTATATTTTCTGATTGCCAAAGTTATTAAGAGATAAATTTTAATGCAGTTTGTCCTTAAATTTAAATCTAAAATTTCTTGTTTTTTGATGCTATAAATCATGAGTTTGTTGTTAATGAATAAACCGATCCATACGGATCTGTAAGATGAATCGGTTCAGTGGTTTGGTTAGTGGCATCTGTCACCCAAATCCGTCAAAAAGCCCGTCAATTGCCGGACAAGCCGGACAGGTAAATTTGGGTGTTGTCTCAAGGGTATCAAGATGGCAGTTGAGACAACAACATGTTTTTCCAATAGTTATTCCTGCGGAAAACATGGCGGTAAGGAATATACCGAGCTACTTATAACCGCTTCAGCCTGCCCAACTTCAGTAAGGCGGGTGGTTCACCGCTAAAGGATATTATGTTTATAGATGATGTAAAAAACCCCATTCTTATAACTCCATCGGAGGTGATGGAATACCTGTATTGTCCAAGATTTACATTTTTCCTTAATGTTCTAAAAATTCCTCAATATGAAGACAAACGCTACAAAGTCCAAAAAGGACGCATCGTTCATGAAAATCGTTTAAAGCAAAATAAGGATTATCTCAGGAAAAAGATTCCAATGATAAAAAAAGATATGGATGTTTATATGTCCTCGGAAAATTTGCATGTTAGAGGAATTGTAGATGAAGTTGCTTACTTGCAGGACGAAACTTTAGCGCCAATAGATTATAAATATTCGACCTACAAAAAGTATGTTTATAAGACTCACAAAATTCAAACGGCTTTATATGCAATGCTAATTTCAGAAACATATAAAATGGAAGTGAAGCGCGGTTACATTTTTTATATTCGTGATGGTTCTAAAATGAATGAGGTATTAATAACCTCTTCGCTGTGCAACGAAGCAATGAAAATCGTTAATGAAATAATAAATATCATCAAAGAAGAAAAGATACCAAACAAGACTAAAACAAAAGTTCGATGTTTCGACTGTTGTTATAAAAATATTTGTGTATAAATTTGCTCTTTGACATAAGTAGCAAATATTTAATTTGTTACGCTGAGAAAAATATTATAAATTCTTTTGGAATTATTAGGAAGTTGTTTATTATTATGACAGAAATATTACGGATTAGGGAAAGATTTGGAACCCTTTATCTTCACTTTTATCAAGAGAATAATAGAGGTTTCGCTGTCTAAGACTAAAATCCAATAGAACAAGGATTGAAACTTAACGCTGCCCATAAAGAAGCGCTCAGCCTTGAATCGTCTAAGACTAAAATCCAATAGAACAAGGATTGAAACTTGTGAAGAATTAACCTCCTCAATTATTCAAAACTTAGTCTAAGACTAAAATCCAATAGAACAAGGATTGAAACTAAAATACCCATCAAAGCAAATAACAAAAAGGAGTAAAGTCTAAGACTAAAATCCAATAGAACAAGGATTGAAACAATATTCAACTTCTTCATCGTGTGCTTCGGTGAAAATCGTCTAAGACTAAAATCCAATAGAACAAGGATTGAAACTTAAACTAAGCAAATCCCACACTTCAGTATCATCATGTCTAAGACTAAAATCCAATAGAACAAGGATTGAAACTTCTACTCCCCTGACAGATACAATTGGATTTTTCATGTCTAAGACTAAAATCCAATAGAACAAGGATTGAAACTGAAGGCAAGACTTAACAATCATAGTAAGGACATTTCGGTCTAAGACTAAAATCCAATAGAACAAGGATTGAAACCAAATAAATATTTCAATCCACAGGAAGGGAATCTTGGTCTAAGACTAAAATCCAATAGAACAAGGATTGAAACTCTATTCCTGTTGGCGAAGGTGATTCTATTAGAGCAGTCTAAGACTAAAATCCAATAGAACAAGGATTGAAACTTGTATTGAGCAAAGTATTGAAGAATTGAAAGCTGTGTCTAAGACTAAAATCCAATAGAACAAGGATTGAAACTAGTTAATGTATATATACGGCGAAACTGTTATTATGTCTAAGACTAAAATCCAATAGAACAAGGATTGAAACAGTCCATCCACTTCCTGATAGTATCATTCCGCCATCGTCTAAGACTAAAATCCAATAGAACAAGGATTGAAACATAGTTATTTCTTTTCCATCATCATTGACATAAACCAAGTCTAAGACTAAAATCCAATAGAACAAGGATTGAAACTTTGAAATGGATTATCTTTAGGATAACCAAATCTAGGTCTAAGACTAAAATCCAATAGAACAAGGATTGAAACGTTGGAGATCATAGAGATTTTTATAATCCAAGAATTGTCTAAGACTAAAATCCAATAGAACAAGGATTGAAACCTACTGTGTTTTTGATATTCTCTACTGTACTACAATGTCTAAGACTAAAATCCAATAGAACAAGGATTGAAACAGACGAGCACCCAGAACCGTACTGGTGAATAATCTATCGTCTAAGACTAAAATCCAATAGAACAAGGATTGAAACTGGAGTGCCAGTTCACTTCCTGAAATCCATTAAGCGTTGTCTAAGACTAAAATCCAATAGAACAAGGATTGAAACTAACTGAATGTCGAATCGAAATACATAACTCCAAATGTGTCTAAGACTAAAATCCAATAGAACAAGGATTGAAACTAGATAAAGGAGGGGAATAATCGTCAGCGCAGGTAAGTCTAAGACTAAAATCCAATAGAACAAGGATTGAAACTAGAGCCAGTATAGAATTTTGTACTCTTCTGCCGTGGAGTCTAAGACTAAAATCCAATAGAACAAGGATTGAAACTTAAATTGGTTTAGAGGGAAACATATAACTTTGAAGTTGTCTAAGACTAAAATCCAATAGAACAAGGATTGAAACAAATATTTTAGTACCGGGTGGCTTACTTCTCTTGAGTCTAAGACTAAAATCCAATAGAACAAGGATTGAAACACTTCAAACGGCATTTTCAAAGCTATTCATAAGTAGGTCTAAGACTAAAATCCAATAGAACAAGGATTGAAACTCCAGGGCACGACCCGGAATAAAAGTCTCTGTTAAGTCTAAGACTAAAATCCAATAGAACAAGGATTGAAACACTTCAAACGGCATTTTCAAAGCTATTCATAAGTAGGTCTAAGACTAAAATCCAATAGAACAAGGATTGAAACTTTCATATCTCCAGTAATCAGAAGGGTAATTATGAAGGTCTAAGACTAAAATCCAATAGAACAAGGATTGAAACTCGAAAGGAATCGATGCCTGGTCTTTTGTGCATCTTTGTCTAAGACTAAAATCCAATAGAACAAGGATTGAAACCGAATAGCATCCTCGATCGCTTCCTTACTCGAAGGGTCTAAGACTAAAATCCAATAGAACAAGGATTGAAACTATATTCAAATAAATTCATTATGCTCCACATACCTTAATGTCTAAGACTAAAATCCAATAGAACAAGGATTGAAACTCTATTTTTCCCATGATTCACCTCAATTTAAAATTTGGTCTAAGACTAAAATCCAATAGAACAAGGATTGAAACTACTTCTGTTGAAATGCGTCACCGTATTCATTGTCAGTCTAAGACTAAAATCCAATAGAACAAGGATTGAAACCCATTATATAGATATACATCACCATTAACCAACCAAGTCTAAGACTAAAATCCAATAGAACAAGGATTGAAACTATCAATGTGATTATGAATACTATACTGTATTAACTCGGTCTAAGACTAAAATCCAATAGAACAAGGATTGAAACATATACTTGCTTATTACTTTAGCCTGTTCAAGGAGGTCTAAGACTAAAATCCAATAGAACAAGGATTGAAACTGGTATTGTCTATTCACCGGGAGAAGTTGACACCGACGGGTCTAAGACTAAAATCCAATAGAACAAGGATTGAAACTAATAATAAGGTTGAACCTCATAATCTTATTTTCTACGTCTAAGACTAAAATCCAATAGAACAAGGATTGAAACGATATTTGGTATGCTCAAGTATTATACCTGAAGTACCGTCTAAGACTAAAATCCAATAGAACAAGGATTGAAACTACCACTCACTTAACTCCCTATCTGGCTTCATTACCTCCGTCTAAGACTAAAATCCAATAGAACAAGGATTGAAACGGGAAAATATGAACACAAAAGAGTATCTTGAATACATTGTCTAAGACTAAAATCCAATAGAACAAGGATTGAAACTTTTTCATAACAACAACCTCATAAAACTGGAAACGTGTCTAAGACTAAAATCCAATAGAACAAGGATTGAAACTTTTCTTAATCCTTATTCTTCACTATTTCCCTAAATTGTCTAAGACTAAAATCCAATAGAACAAGGATTGAAACTTGTAAGTGCTCCAGAATGGATTATCAAGCAATCAAGTCTAAGACTAAAATCCAATAGAACAAGGATTGAAACAAGGTTGATTCAATTTATCAGGATGCAATGTTATTTGGTCTAAGACTAAAATCCAATAGAACAAGGATTGAAACAAAAATGACGGGATGTAAACGAAAAAAAATCTAACTGGTCTAAGACTAAAATCCAATAGAACAAGGATTGAAACGTCTTTTTCGACAATGGCATTTTCCCATTTTCTAAGTCTAAGACTAAAATCCAATAGAACAAGGATTGAAACTGGCAAGTTCCTGCTCTTCACGGATTTTCTTGACATGTCTAAGACTAAAATCCAATAGAACAAGGATTGAAACTTGATGAATTATTTGACGGCAAAGATACATTGGCAGGCGTCTAAGACTAAAATCCAATAGAACAAGGATTGAAACCAAAAAGCCCTCCGGACTTTCGAGGGCATTAACATGTCTAAGACTAAAATCCAATAGAACAAGGATTGAAACATTGATACAAATTGGCATCAGGTGGCTGTATCTTAGTCTAAGACTAAAATCCAATAGAACAAGGATTGAAACTCAACTGATGGACTTGATATATGTGAGGACATATCAGTCTAAGACTAAAATCCAATAGAACAAGGATTGAAACTCCAGGATTCCGCTACAAAACCTTCATTGGGATCGAAGGTCTAAGACTAAAATCCAATAGAACAAGGATTGAAACTCAGCCAGCGCCTGTTCAAAGAGTTTCCCGGCTTCCGGTCTAAGACTAAAATCCAATAGAACAAGGATTGAAACTTCGCCGGGAGAGGTTGATACCGACGGCGATTTTGCTGTCTAAGACTAAAATCCAATAGAACAAGGATTGAAACTGGTCCAAACAGATGTGGAAGGATTCTATATTAGCACATGTCTAAGACTAAAATCCAATAGAACAAGGATTGAAACAATTATCGAAGTTTTATTGTCGGAATAAAGTGAGGTGGTCTAAGACTAAAATCCAATAGAACAAGGATTGAAACTGGTCTTTCTGATAATAGTCCAGTCTTGACACCGAAGGTCTAAGACTAAAATCCAATAGAATCCCAAAGGGATCTCCACGAGACAAGGATTGAAACTCAGTTCCCCACTGCCGATGGCACGAATAAATGGCAGGTCTTTATATGGCGTTGATGTTATGGAATGGGCTGTGCATGTTTGCGAATTGCGGCTATGGCTGCAATTGGTTGTAGAAACCGATATGAAAATCGAAGAACGAACACTTGAACCGCTTTTACCAAATATGTCTTTTAAAATTCGCGTAGGTGATTCTTTAATACAGCAGGTTGGAGGTCTAAATTTTGCTCATCTTAAACTTTCAGGTCTTCCTCCTTACCTATTAGGAAAGATTACAACTCTTAAAGCGGAAAAACTCAAATTCTTTGATAATGAAAAGGTCAGGAAATTTAAAACAAAGGAACAAGGCTTCAGAGAAGAATTGAATTTATTTCGCTCGATTCTCGATAATCAAATTCAATGGATCAGGAATCAGATGAAGCAATTAGAGCAACCCCAGGAAGCCTTATTTGGAGAAAGTGAGCGTGCAGGTGGGCAGAAAAATGTTGAAAGATCAAAGGAATTAGAAGAAAAACTCTATCGTTTAATAACAGCAAGAATAGCACTAAAAGACCGGACAGCTATTCCATTTGTATGGGATATCTCTTTTGTTGAGATATTCGAAGGCGAAAAAGAGGGATTTGACATTGTACTTGGAAATCCACCCTATGTCCGGCAAGAATTGATCTCAGACCCTCATGAGAAAGAAGAAAGTTATACTGACGATAAATGGCGAGAACGGAAAAAACTCTATAAAGAAAAACTTATAAAGTCAATTTACCAGTCCTATCCCAAATTCTTTCGGTATAATGAAAAAACCGGGAAGGCTGCAAGGAAGATGAACGCTAAAAATGATCTCTATGTTTACTTTTATATTCATGGTTTATCGCTTCTTAATAATATAGGGAGTTTCTGCTTTGTTACTTCCAATTCATGGCTCGATGTGGGATATGGCAAGGATTTACAGGAATTTCTGATCAGAAATGTCCCAATCCGAATGATTATTGATAATCAGGTAAAACGTACATTTAAAACAGCGGATGTAAACACAATTATTTGTCTCTTTGGAAATCCTCAAATGCAAATTGATCAAAAACAAAAGTCGAAATTTGTAATGTTCAAAACACCCTTTGAAAACATACTGAATCCTATTATCTTCGAAGAAATTGATGAAGCAATAGATAAAAAGGTCACACCTGAATATCGAATAATAACTAAATCATCAGAAGAATTATTAACAGCAGGTTCCGAATCTCACGAAACTCCTTTAACTCCCAAAACTTATGATATTCCCAGATACGTATCCTATGTCGGCGATAAGTGGGGCGGGAAATACCTGAGAGCGTCGGATATTTATTACACTATACTCGAAAAGGGCAAAGATAAATTAGTAAGACTGGGAGATATTGCAGAAGTTCGACGTGGATTTACAACAGGAGCGAATGAGTTCTTCTATTTAACACAGGAAAAGATTGATGAGTGGGGAATTGAGGAGGAGTTTCTGAAGCCTGTGATTAAGAGTCCAAGAGAATCAAATAATTCAGATTTATCAAAAATAAAATTACATTATAAAGTGTTAATGTGTGATAAAAAAAAGAAAGAATTAATAGAATCTGATGTTTTGAAATATATAGAATTTGGGGAACAAAAAGGTTATAATAAAAGACCTACGTGTTGTTCAAGAAATTTGTGGTATAATCTTGGAAACTGGAAACCTGTTGATTGTTTTTGGATGGAATCAATCAATGATATGAACAGGATTTACATAAATCCTGGCTATTTACTTGAATCAGATAAGTTCTATGGCATAACCTTTTTTGAAAACGATAGCAGTTGGAATTATTCAGTATTTCTTAATTCAACGATATACTCTTTTTTCCGTGAATTAAAGGGATTTCACGGAATGGGACAGGGAGTATTGAAATTGCCAGTATATGATGTTAAGAATTTGGATTTTATTAAAGTAGATTTTTATGAAAAATTAGATGTTATTTCAAGATCTCAATTTTCGATATTCAAAGAATGTGGTCTCGATAGGGAACATCAAATCCGTTCCCAGGAGCCGAATCCACTACCTGACCGCAAAGCCCTTGATGATATAGTATTTGATGCTATCGGATTGACTGAAGATGAGCGGAAGGAAGTCTATTGGTCGGTATGTGAGTTAGTGCAGAGGCGATTGGAGAAGGCGAGGAGTGTGTGAAAATGTCAGAATCGCAGATAGACGCTGATTACGCTAATTACACAGATTGTTTTGATTGTTTATGAAGTATATAGATGAAATCAGTGGAATCCGTAAATCTGTGAGAAATGACAGAAGAGACATACAAATATTCTAGTATTACCAAAAGAATTATCGGTTGTGCGATGAGTGTGCATTCCTATCTTGGGAATGGGTTTCAAGAGGTTATTTACCAGCGTTGTTTAGCGATTGAGCTTACAAGAGTTGGACTTGAATTTATGCGTGAAGTTGAAATGCCTATATTTTACCACGAAAAGAGTGTTGGCACCAGGAGAGCTGATTTTGTAGTAGAAGATAAAGTCCTTGTTGAATTGAAAGCAATTACTAAAGTTGAAGAAGTTCACTGGGCGCAGATAATAAATTATTTGCGTGCTTACAAAATGGAGGTTGGCCTACTTATCAATTTTGGTGCGAAAAGTTTGGAGTTTAAGCGGTTTGTATTGTCAAAATGAAAACCCCGCCTAAGCGGGACGATGTCTGTGACATCCACCTCCAAACATGTTGGATTGTTTGTACATTAATTTATTCTTAGAGAAAAATCAAGGAAAATTTTACATAAAATTTGATTTGGCTGATTGTTGACTTTTACACAATTTTTTGTATATTATTCACATGATGAATGAATATCATTCAAATCTCAAACTAAATTACAAGCCGCGCCTGCTGGCGGAAGTTCTGAGAAAAGCCTCACAAGATCACCCGATCGTCGTGCTTAGCGGTGCCCGTCAAGTCGGGAAAAGCACCCTGCTGCAGAACGAATCGCCTTTTAAAGATTGGCGATATATCACCATGGATGACTACGATATCCTGTCGCAAGCCCGTAAAGACCCTGCTGCTCTCTGGGCGGGTTCTGAAAATGTGATTATAGATGAAGTTCAGAAATCCCCGCGACTCATGGATGCCGTTAAACTCGAAGTAGATGCCCAAAAATCTCCACAACGTTTTATCCTTTCCGGCTCAGGCAATATTCTATTGATGAAAAATGTTAGTGAAAGTTTAGCCGGCAGGGCAATTTACATGATACTTTCTCCCATGACAATCGGTGAGATGAATGAGTGGCAGTTTTCAAATCTTTTGGAAACACTTTTTAAAGGAGACCTTTCCAGCCTTGAAGATAATGTCACCCAGACTATTGATCCCCTGCCCTATTTATGGAAGGGATTTATGCCCGCTTTAATGCGGTTTGAGAAAGACGATTCAGTTTTACGATGGTGGGAAGGTTATATTTCCACATATCTTGAACGCGATTTGCGACAATTATCCCAGATTGATTCACTGCCGGACTTCCGAAGGTTAATGACTGCTTTGGCACTGCGATGTGGTAAAATTCTTAATCAAAGTGAAGTATCACGCGATACGGGAATTACTCAACCGACGATCCACCGTTACATCAATCTCCTTGAAACTACCTGTCTGGTTACACGGCTACCTGCTTATACTGTAAATCGAACAAAGCGATTAATGAAAGCGACTAAAATTATCTGGAACGATCCGGGATTGGTCGCATTTTTATCGGGACATTATGACGTGGAATCCCTAAGAGCTTCACGCGAAATAGGTGGAGTACTTGAATCAATGATTTATCTTCACCTGAACACATTGGTGCAATTAATGATGCCGAAAGCGGCGATTTATTATTGGAGAACTTCAACTGGCAAAGAAGTAGATTTTGTTATCGAACGTGGACGGAAATTGTTAGCGATAGAAGTGAAATTGAGCATAACACCCCGATATGCGGACACCGATAATCTTCGTCTATTCATAGAGGAATATCCTGAAACAGTTACTGGCGTCCTTTTACATTGTGGTAATAAAGTTCAACGTATGCACGAGAAGATCATTGCTCTGCCATGGTGGTGTTTGGGTAAAGGCTTTTTAAAATGAGAGAGAATAAAAACTTTAGAAATTAAAAATGGCACATCAAATCATAGACAACAGGAATAAAAAACTTGCAGATGAAATAAATCAGCAGTTGGACTACACCAGTAAAGCCAAGATTGCAGTTGGATACTTTTTTCTATCCGGTCTTCAGGCTATTCAAGATAAACTAAATTTGAAAGAAACGGATGGCAGTTATAAGATCAAAGAGGTCAGGCTAATTATTGGTAATACGAGTAATAGACCTACTATTGAAGAGTTAGCCCGGAGCTATAGACAACTCAGATTGATATCCAGAGAGGTTGAAAAGCAGAAATATCCTAAACTTGCAGATCGAAAATACGAGTTGACAAAAACCATTAGTGATATTAAGAATGTTATTTCTGATCTTGATCAAACTAATAAGAATGAGAGCCTGGTTCAATTACTTCGTCAAATGATTCTTGATAGGAGACTCAAAGTAAAGGTATACACTAAATCACGACTACATGCTAAAGCCTATATTTTCGATTTCAATAATCCTCAGCCTCAATCCAAAGGGATTGCAATAGTTGGATCAAGCAATCTTTCATTAGCTGGACTTACAAATAATACTGAACTAAATGTATATGTACATGATAATGGAGAAAACCACGATGAATTAACCCGGTGGTTTAATGAATTATGGTATGAAGCTGAAGATTTTGATGTTGCGTTACTTAAAGAAATGGAGGAGTCCTGGGCAGTTAAGACTGCAACACCGTATGATATTTATATGAAAACGCTATATACTCTTGTTAAAGATCGGTTAGAAGGGGAAGATGATAAAGAGTTTCTCTGGACCAACGAAATTACCGAGGCATTAGCAGAGTTTCAAAAAAATGCGGTACGCCAATTAGTTGGAATAATCAAACATTTTAATGGAGCTTTTGCTGCCGATGTTGTGGGAGTTGGGAAAAGTTATATTGGAGCTGCGGTTTTAAAGCATTTCTCTATCACTGAAAATACTAAATCGTTGATCATTTGTCCTAAGTCTCTTGAAGATATGTGGGAGAACTATAATGCACAATATTCTTTAAATGCTGAAGTCGTTCCTATGTCAATTTTGAGGGAAGGTGATCCTGACTCAGATGAATGGAATTTTCTAGTCTCAGATGTTAAATATAGGGATAGGGATTTTATACTTGTAGATGAGAGTCATCATTTCAGGCATCATAGTCCGCAACGTTACAAGGTGCTTCAGGATTTCTTACAGACTGGATATAAAAAGGTTTTATTATTGACGGCAACACCACGTAATAAATCTGCTATGGATGTTTATAACCAAATTAAGTTATTTCATCCTGGTGATATAACTTACATACCCATTGATCCTCCGAACCTGAAAGAGTATTTTAAAAAGATTGTAAATAATGATACTCCAAAAGATATATCAAATAATTTATTTAAATCACTGCTTCAATATGTTCTTATAAGAAGAACTAGAACTCATATTTTACGATGGTATGGGTATGACTCAGAGACCAACCAAAAAGTAGATCCAGATGATTTTGAAGATTATGTTAATGGGAAAAGAAGAGCTTACATCATTGTAGGCGGTAAAAGACGATTTTTCCCGAGAAGAGAAATTGAAACAATAAAGTACTCAATAGCTGATACTTATCAAGGTTTATATCAGGAAATTAGAAGACACCTTGGGAAAGCCAGGTTTGATTATAAGAAAAAGCCAATACCAGGAGAGTTGACTTATGCCAGATTTGCATTATGGCATTATGTTAAACAAGAGAAACAGAAACAAAAACCTTATAATGATCTTCAAAGAGCAGGAATAAATTTACGTGGTCTAATGCGTGTATTATTGTTTAAACGCTTTGAGAGCAGTGTATATGCTTTTAGAATGACCATTAAACGTCTTATTAAAGTCCAGAATGCCTTTATTACAAGCCTAAATGAAGGTATTATTCCTGCTGGTGAAGATGCTCAGAAGCTACTATATGGTTCTGATAATTATAGTGAAGAGGATCTTATTCAAGAGTTAAGGAAAGTTACCGGTAAGTATGATGCTAATGATTTTGATATAGAACGTTTGAAGAAACATATCGAACATGATCGAGATATTCTGGAGAAAATTTTAGAAATTGTTGATAAAGATAAAATACCACCTGAAAAAGATGCGAAACTCCAAAAGCTTAAAGGAATTTTAAGCAGAGTTCCCTTAAATATAGGCAAAGTGATTATCTTTTCTGAGTCTGCTGAAACTGTAGATTATCTTTATGATAACCTAAATCCTTCTAATAATCCTGTTATAAGAAAAGCATCTACAGGAATAGAAAATAAAAATTCATTAGTTAACAGGTTTGCACCAAAGGCTAATAAATACACATTGAGAAAGGGAGAAGATGAAATAAGAATGTTAATTTCAACAGATGTGCTATCTGAGGGATTAAACCTTCAAGATTGTGATAAGGTTATCAATTATGATCTTCATTGGAATCCTGTAAAGTTAATCCAGAGATTTGGCAGAATAGACCGCATTGGTTCAGAATATGATAAAGTTTATGGATTTAACTTTCTTCCGGATACTGAGCTCGACAAAAATTTAAACCTTCGTGAAATAGTAAGTCGCCGAATTCAGGAGATTCACGACACAATTGGTCAGGACACTGAAATCCTTGATAAAACAGAACAAATCAACCATGAAGCTATGTATGCCATCTATGAGACAAATATGAAACAGCTCTCACTCTTTGAAGAAGAAGATGAGTCGATAGGTTTGAATGAAGCTGAAGAAATTATTCGCCAATTAAAGGAAGAAAATCCCAAAGAGTTCAACCGTATTTCCAATCTTCGTGATGGAATTCGATCCTCAGTTAAAATTGATGGTAATACTTATTATATCTTCTGTCAGGCAGGGAATTATAATCAACTATTTTTAGTTGATAAAAATGGTAAAATTGTAAATAGGGATATAACGGGAATTCTCGGAAAACTAAAATCTCAATCTGGTAAACCTGTACAACCTCTTCCCAAAGGATATAATGGTATTGTTCAGAAAGTAAAAACTCAGTTTAATGAAGAAATCGAAAAACGTTTTGTTGAACAGAAACATACATTTAATCTTACAGCTGCACAGAAGTATGTCGTCAGCGAACTTAAACTAATTTACAGTGAAATAGAAAGTGAAGATCTAAGAGCACAGATCAACTTACTTGATAAGGCATTTCGAAATGTTAATCGAATAGCCGTTCAAAGTGAGCTAAATAAAATCAAACGTAACAAGCTAAATGGTATGCCCCTCATCAATAAATTGACCGAAATATTTACAAGGCATAACCTTCAGGAAATTGTAGAAAGATCAGCTCTACTAGAAGAAGCAGTTGTATTGCCAAAAATAATATGCAGTGAAATTTTTTAGTAGATGAGCCAAAATTATTAATTGGCTTTATCTATAAGTATTTATTGAAGCGATATAGCAAAGAAATTTTATAAGAGTTTATTTAAGAAGCCGCATTATATCGTTGTAAAATACAAGGACTGTTAATGTGAGAATAATTGCCAGTCCTACTTGCTGTATTCGCATTTTTGCTTTGATGGATAGTGGTTTTCTAATAATTGCTTCTATTATAATAACAACGAAATGACCGCCGTCAAGTGCAGGTATTGGCAATATATTTAGCAGAGCTATATTGACGCTGATTATAGCTATGAATCCAAATAGGCTCCCTATTCCCGATTTAGCAGATTGCCCGGCTAATTGAGCTATAAATATTGGTCCACCAAGATTTTTAATTGACTCTTCGCCTGTGATCAACATTTTAAGAGAGACCACTGTTATTTTTAGCCAATACCATGTATTTGATAGTCCACTGCGAATAGATTCGAAGAAACCGGCGATGCGATGAGTAAGAATTGGGCTAATACCTATCATACCAGTATCAACAATTTTACTGCCTTTTAAAACCTTATTCGCTATTGTCTTCATGCCTTTTTTGTATTCAACACCATTTCTTTCCCATTTCACAAGAATTGAGTCATTTGGATGTGCATGAATTAATTCTGTCATCTCTTCCCATTTAGAAATAGCAATACCATTCACAGCTATTATTCTATCTCCTGATTGAATACCGGCAGAGTCAGCTGGAAGATTAATAATAACACTATCCACTATTGCTTCGGGGCTTGCTTCATAGATGCCCGTACTTACGGTTAAGATTGAAAAAATTATGACAGCGAGAATAAGATTAAATAGAACTCCTCCGGTAATGAAAAGTAATTTCTGTATAGTGCTTTTAGATTGAAATTCCCATGGTTCTCCTTTTAAACCTTCAGCATCCATGCTTTCATCAATAACACCGGATACCTTTACATATCCGCCGATAGGAATTGCTGAAAGACAATAGTCCGTATCTCCTATTTTCTTCCCAACGAGCCGTGGAGGAAATCCAAGTGAGAAAGTCTCAACTCTCATTCCAGTGAGTTTGGCGAATGTGAAATGACCAAGTTCATGAAAGAAAATTACGCATCCAATTACTATAATTACCGCAAGTATTGATATCATAAGGTATTTATCCTTTCTGTGGAATGTCGATTGCTCCTGTATCGATTGTTATCCTCACTTCAGTTAATTTGGCTCTGAACAAATTCATATCCTATTTTTTCCAGTTCTAAGATATTGGATAGTGAGGGATTGTCAATTATCTTAATCTCTGAAAGCGCCTTCTCTGCAAAGGCTGAAATATCAGTAAATTTTATTTTATTATCAAGAAAAGCATAGACAGCGGATTCATTAACAACATTAAGGATTGCAGGGGCAGTTCCACCACGTTTTAACGCATTATACGCTAATTTAATAGAAGGAAATTTTTGAAAATCAGGTGTCTCGAAATTCAATTTCCCTATTTTTGAAAAATCAGTATCTTCCCATGCAACATTGATTCTTTCCGGATAATTTAGTGCGTATTGTATAGGTAACTTCATATCCGGAAGACCGAGTTGGGCTTTGACTGAACCATCTATAAATTCTACCATAGAATGTATAATTGATTGAGGATGAATAATAACATCTATTTTTTCCGGTGGAATATCGAAGAGCCATTTTGCTTCAATGATTTCCAGTCCTTTATTCATCATAGTAGCCGAATCGATAGTTATTTTTTTGCCCATATTCCAGGTAGGATGCTTAAGAGCATCTTCAGGTTTAATATATTGAAATTCCTCAACAGGCTTTGTTCTGAAAGGTCCTCCTGAACCGGTTAAAATTATACGTTTTATACTTTCCGGCTTTTCTCCCACAAGGCATTGCCAGATTGCACTGTGTTCACTGTCAATAGGATATAGTTTGACATTACGTTCTTTCAGGAGATTCATTATAAGTTTACCAGCCATCACAAGAGATTCTTTGTTAGACAGCGCAACATCTATTCCTGCTTCTATACAACGGTAAGTTGGCTCCAATCCCGGAGCTCCCACAATGGCATTTATAGCAAGATCAGCATCATTTTTTTCAGCGATATGTAGAATGCCACCTCTGCCACTTAAAACTTCAATCCCAAGAGGTTTCAATTCATTTTTAACGAAGAAATATTGAGAATCGTCAGCAATTGCAACGGATTTAGGATTGTACTTTTTTGCCTGTTCAACAAGTAATTGCCCATTTTTACCTGCGGTAAGATAGTGAACTTCGAACCTTTCCGGTTTAGCATCTATAACCTTGAGAGCGTTTTTACCAATAGAGCCTGTGGCGCCGAGTATAGTTAATCTTTTCATAAATTTACCTGCAAAATAAGCTGAAAAGTGGCAAAGCTACTTGTAAAGCAATATGTATTTTTCGCTGATACTTTCTTTCTTTGATTAAGCATTTTTAAAGATATCCAATTATTGAAAACGCTATCATTAGAATGCTGGTTGAGGCATCTAGTTCCAAACCGGCATTAATTTTTTTTGTGAACTGTCTGTAAATTCCGGATCTCAAATGGTTAATTCTCATTTTTTCAACTGGGTTGTAGCTTTGATCTTGGTCTTCATTATCCGTTACATGTATTTTGCATTGAACGAAATGAGCGGTGTAAGCGAATGCAAGATTCCATTTTGAAAACTTATAATATCTACAAATTGTTGCATTAAGATCGCGTAAATGAAAGTCATCAGGACCATAAAGGTGACTTACAGAAACACTGAAAATATTTTTTTTATCTGATTTGCCTGAAGATGTAGTGAGCGAAAATCCTGTTGTGTTAATATTATTGCCTTTCCACTTAGCAAGACCCATTTGACCGCCTAAAGAAAAATTCGGCGATATAGCAATTCCTGACCAAAAAGTTGGGAATCCAATATCTATAGATGTTCCATTAGTAGAGGCAAAAGAGAAAAATTTACTACCTATCAGGACTGTTGGTTCTTCTGTGAAAGAAAATAATGGTAGAGGAGCTTCCTGTTCGACTGCAATCATAGATATTATCGGTTTTAAAGTTGAGCGGACTGATGAAGAATTTACATTTGAAATATCCAATCCATTAGAAAAACTATATGAAAATTGTGTAAGTATCAGTAAGAGAGTTAGTGATATGGTATTATTTTTAAGAGACAAAACAATGAATTGTAGTGTTATTCTATTTAAGGTGTTGGATAGAATACGTTGGTCGTTCGTGTTATCTATATTGGTGTTATAAATGTATATTTAATACTCGCATGTTATTTTATCCAACTCCCTTAATTATTCCGCGCTCGCTGTTTTTAATAAATTTTACAACATTTTGAACTTCAGGAATGAGGTTCCCATTATCTTCAATTTTTTTAACTGCATCAGAAACATTGCAGTCAGAACGAAATATCAGTTGATAGGCTTGCTTAATAGTTTGAATGGTCTTACTTGTAAAACCACGTCTTTTCAGTCCGATTATATTTATTCCGTTGTAGGCAATTGGTTCTCCAGCTACAATGATATATGGAGGGATATCTTTTGTAATTTTGTAGTGACCACCAATAAAACAGTGTTGCCCAATTTTAACAAACTGGTGAACTCCTACCATTCCTCCGACGATTGCCCAGTCCTCAATTTCTACATGGCCGGAAAGGTTTACGGCATTTGCCATAATTACATTATTACCAACTATACAATCGTGAGCTATGTGAACGTATGCCATAATAAAACAGTCTGAACCTACTACCGTTTTCCAATGAGCCTTCGTACCTCTATTTACTGTTACAAATTCTCTAATAGTTGTACGGTCTCCTATTTCAACCGTAGTTGTTTCGCCACCAAATTTAAGGTCTTGTGGTATTTCACCCAAAACAGCATGATGCATTACTTTACATTCTTTGCCCAGATGGGTTCCAGGTAGAAGAACTACGTGAGAACCAATCTGGCTATTCTCTCCGATTGTTACGTTTTCATTAATCCAGGAATATGGGCCAATGGTTACATTCTTCCCAATAGATGCCTCGGGATGTATAATAGCTGTTGGGTGTATATTTTCCATATTGATTATATATCTACTACAGATGCCATCATTGTAGCTTCGACAATTACATCATCGTTTATGTATGCAACGCCTTTCATCTTGCACATGGAGAGGCGAAATTGTACCAATTTTATTTCCAGTCGGATCTGATCGCCGGGGATAGCAGGCTTTCGAAATCTAACATTATCTAATCCTGTAAAGTAAACTAATTTGTTTTCGTGATTTCCTATTGTGTTTAGAAGAAGTAAACCTCCTGCCTGTGCCAGTGCTTCAACAATTAAAACGCCGGGCATTATACGTTTTATAGGGAAATGCCCGCTAAAAAACGGCTCATTAATCGAAACATTTTTTAGCGCAGTGACAGTTTCCCCCGGTACCATATCAATGACTCTATCTACGAGTAAAAATGGATATCTATGGGGAAGAATTTTCTCTATTGCACTTATATCGAATAACGCACCCTGTACCTTTGAGGTTTGATACTTCTGGCGTATTAATACTTTTTCATATTCTTTCCGGATTTTTCTGACAAGGTTGACATTATGAGCATGACCACTTCGTGCGGCAATTACATGACCCTGAATTGGTACGCCAAGCAATGCGAAGTCACCTATAAGGTCTAATACTTTATGGCGGACTGCTTCATTGTAATAACGTAATTCCACACCGTTGAGAATCCCATTTTTCCCCAAAATCACATCGCTGGAAATGTTGAACATTTTCTTTAAACGATCAATTTCGGCTTTATCAATTTCTCTGTCGATGAATACAACAGCATTGTCAACATTTCCACCCTTAATCAATCCTCTGGCTTTTAATACTTCAATTTCACTAAGAAAGCAGAAAGTTCTTGCAGAAGCATAATCCGTCTCAAATTCCTTTTCTAATGAATAGGTGCTGGAATATTGAGTACCGAGGGCAGGAATCTGGTAATCAATTAAAAATGTTATCGAGAAAGTTTCTGATGGAAGAACATGAATGTCAACTTTATTTTTCGGATCAGTGTAAGTGATAATTTTATCTATTACCAGTATGTCTTGTATTGCGTCCTGCTCGACAATTTCCGCCTGTTTTAATGCCATTACAAATTCAATAGAACTTCCGTCACATACAGGTGGTTCGATGTTATTTAGTTCTATAAAAATGTTATCTATTTCCATGCCGCTGACCGCAGCTAATACGTGCTCAACCGTATGGATCTGGACTCCGTTTTGAGCAATGGTAGTACCGCGTGAAATATCAACTACGTGATTAATATCAGCAATTATTTCAGGACATTTTTTTACATCAGTCCGAATAAATCGTATACCGGAGTCTATAGGTGCCGGTTTAAATGTAACTGTGCTTTTTACTCCAGTATGAAGACCTATACCGGACACTGATGCTGATTTTTTTATGGTTCTCTGATTTCTCGACATTAAAATTCCTCTATTTTGACCCTTTTATCATTTTTTCAACTTCTTTCAATTTCGCTTTTATATCAGGAATAGAACGTATATTCGCAATCTCCCTACGCGCCTTCTTTTGTTCTTGTGCCGGATAGCCAAAAGCAATTGTTCCAGGAGGGATGTCTTTTGATACACCGGATTGTGCGGCTATGATTGCCCCTGCTCCAATTTTAAGATGTCCTGCAACGCCAACCTGTCCGGCAATTGTAACTCCATTTTCTATAGTTGAGCTACCTGCTATTCCAGACTGAGCAGCAATAAAGCAATACTCTCCGATCTTAACATTATGAGCGATCTGGACGAGATTATCTAATTTTGTTCCCTTAGAAATAACAGTATCCCCAAGGGTTCCGCGATCTATCGAACAATTGGCGCCAATTTCCACATCATCCCCAATCACAACGCGTCCTGCCTGAGGTATTTTTTTTATAGATTTTTCAGTTCTTACGAAACCGAATCCATCACTTCCGACTACAACGCCTGAATGAATGAGTACTTTACTTCCTATTTGGCAATTATGGTAAATCGTAACATTAGGACGAATAACAGATTCTGATTTAATCTGTGTTTCTGCACCAATATATGAATTGGCAAAGATAGAAACGTTTTTCTCTATAACAGCTTTATCCTCGATGACAACATTAGGACCGATATATGTATTTTCCCCCAGTTTAGCGCTTTCAGCAATACAGGCTGTTTTGTGTATTCCGGGATTGGGAAGAGGAGGAGTGGGGCGGAAGCAAGATATCATCAGGGAAAAAGCTAAATTGGGATTTTTTACTCGAATAAGGTTTTTATAGAAACTGCTAAAATCTTTTGGAACGAGGATAGCCGTAGCCTTTGTTATTGATAAATACTTCCTATACTTAGGGTTTCCTAAAAAGGTAAGTTGTCCCTCTTTTGCATGCTGTATCTCAGCAAGATCGGTAATAATAGACGCTTCATCACCCTCTAAGATTCCATCAACTATTTTTGATATTTGACCCAGTGAAAATTCTATCAACTATTCTGTCCTTTTCAATTCATAGAGAACTTTATCTGTAAGATCAAGTGCAGGTTCGGCATAAAGAATATTTCCAGCGACAGTATCGAAGATGTAATCGTACTTATTTTCTTTTCCCACTTTCTCAATAATCTTTTTTATTTTCTCCAATACCGGTCCAACTAATTCGGATTGTTTTTTATAGATTTCTCCCTCAGGACCCATTTTTTCTACTTGGAATTTCTGAATAGATTGTTGAAGCTGAGTTATCTCTTTTTCCTTATCAGCACGACGAGCTTCACTCATAATGAGTTTTTGACGTTCATATTCTTTGTTAAGACTATCTAAATTTGATATCAAACCTTTGTATTGATCTTCCAATTTACGAGCTTCAATTTCCAACTTGCTTTGAGCTTCACGTGCTTCATCAAATTCAGCAAGGATTCTGTCTGAATTGACGTATGCAATTTTTAACTGGGCATTTGCGATGCCTGTCATACTGACCAAGAAAAGACATCCAAGTAATGTTACTGCAAACTTTTTCACGATTTCCTCCGTTATTATTAAAATGGCATTCCAAAAATAAAATGTGTCTTCCAACCCTGAGGTTTACCATAGCCGGTTGAGCCCTCAGGATCAATATCATCAAAACCGTATCCAAAATCAACACCAATCATACCTAAGGCTGGCATGAAAAATCTGATACCAACGCCAGCAGATCTTTTAAGGTCAAATGGGTCTGTCGTGGATAGGTTTTTCCATACATTACCGGCTTCTACAAAAGCAAGTCCGTATATAGTTGGATTTTCTGAAACGGGAAAGCGATATTCTAATGAGTATTTAAATAGTGTCTCACCTCCATACGGAAGATAAGAACTGCTATAGTTCCCACGTTTTGGACCGACCTGATTATCGTCATATCCTCGTAAGGCAACTCCGTAAATCATACCGCTTCCACCCATTATAAAACGTTCATCAGGGGGGATGATACCAGATTCATAAAGTTTTTTAATTACTCCGAACTCCATGTGATTAAATAATACGAATTTCCAGAATGTTGGTATATAGAAGTCGATACTAAAATTGTGTTTGTGGAAGTGTTCTGTACCGCCGAGAAATCCACCAGAAAGTGTGGAAGACCACCGCATTACTGAACCCATAGTCGGAAATTCCGGTTTGTTACGGCTGTCTCGAGAAATTACCTGGGTGAAACTTACACCCGTAGTTTTTGCATTTCCAAGCAGGACATCCCGAAGGTAGGATTCATCAAGGTTTCTATATTCTTTTTCTGAAGCGCTTAGAAACCAGGTTCCGCGAAAATAGTTATCCGGCCATTTGAAACGGCGTCCCCATCTAATTGAGCCTCCCAGCTGACTGAGGTCAAATGGATAGTAATAATAACCTCTTCCTCCTCTTTCCGAGTAAAAGAAGTTAAAGCCGACCAGGTTCGGAGTATCGAATACCCAGGGATCATTGAAGCCTAACGATATTGATTTATATGGTGTTGCTCCTGAACTCATAATAGAGTATTGAGCACCCTGCTGGTAGCTGATATTTACCTGCTGACCACGACCAAGGAAGTTATTAAATTCGACCCCTCCGCCGCCTATTAAGCCGTGCATCTGACTTATACTTACGGACATATTGGCACGGTCTGAAGATTTTTCTTCAACAGTAACCTCGATATCAACTTCTTTTTCATTCCTGGGTATAACGTCAGGTGTAACATTACTGAAATAGTTGAGGATAAAAATTTCTCTCTGACTTCGAATTAGTGCATCTCGATTGAAGATATCACCAGGGAATATTTTTAACTCTCTGCGAATTACGTTTTCATGGGTTTTACTATTCCCAACAATATTTATCTGATTTATGGACACTTGATTATTTTCCGTAATCTCAAGATTTACATCAATTTCATCGTCGCTTATTGGTATTTCATGTGGAACAATTTGGAAAAAGAGATAGCCTTGGTCCATATAGAGACCATTTATTCGCTCATAAATACCTTTCTGTAGTTCTTCAGCATCATACCAGTCCTCAGATTTGATATTTAGCAGAGCAAGAAGCTGGTCATCAGAATATAGTCTATTACCACTAAAACTAATGTTTCGATATTTGTATCTGGGACCTTCATACACATTCATTTTTATAAACATAGATTTACTGTTGAGACTATAGGAAATTGAATCATGAAGTATTTCAAAATCCCTGTAACCTTCCTTTCTATAAAATGCTCTGAGCTTGTCCTTATCTTCTTCATATTTCTCTTTTTTAAACTCTCCAACTCTAAAAAGAAACAGATTCCTTTTCCGGGTTTCTTTCATTATCCGCCGCAGCTTTGAATCTGAAAATTTATTGTTACCTTCAAATTCTATATTTTTAATATGGACTTTTTTGTTCTCTTTAATATTAAATATAAGATCCTGAGTATTTTCCCGCTTACCCTCTTTAAGTTCTTCCTGAATTTCTACGAGAAGATAGCCATCTTTTTCATACAAATTTTTTATTTTTCGCTTACTTTCTGAGATTAAATAGGGAGAAAGCACCTTTCCCGGGAGTAAATTTACTTCTTCATCTATTTTACCTTTTTTGATTTTTTTATTACCTATAACCTCAAACTCTCCAAGTCTTGGGTACTCATCAACTTTTATAATGAGAAAAACACCTTCATCGGTTGCTTTATCCACGTAAATTTGTATATCTGCAAATAATTTTAGCTTCCAGAGTCGCCTTATAGCAGAGGAGAAGTCTTCATAAGAAATTTCTTTGCCATCAATAAGACCAGATTGGATTTTTATGCTGTTTTCGGATATGGTCTTATTTCCCTGTATCGCGACACCAAGGATTTTAATGTTGCGTTGACTCTGAGCATATATTGGTAATAATAAAATTAAGATAAGTATTATTGTGCTAAATATCCGGAATATTTTCATTAATTATAATTTCCCTAACTCTTCACTCTTAGTTTTTAATCTGCTCAGTTGTTAATCCGAATCGTCTTTCTCTTTTTTGGTAATTTTTAATGGCTTCAAAAAGTTCCTTTGAACGAAAAGCGGGCCAATAAACCGGTGTTACAAATATTTCGGTATAAGCAAGCTGCCAGAGGAGAAAGTTGCTTAATCTTAATTCTCCACTTGTTCGAATAAGTAAGTCTGGGTCAAGCATTCCGCGAGTGTATAAATGCTCTGAAAATAGTTTTTCATTAATATCTTCGATACCTATATTACCTGATTTGGTTTTAGCTGCGATTTCACGAACTGCATCTAATATTTCTGTTCTACTGCCGTAACTGAGTGCTAAGTTTAGATTCAAACCGGTATTGTTTTTTGTCTTCTCTACACCTTCAATGAGTTCCTTATACGGTTTAGGTGGAAGGTCTTTTATATGCCCCATTATGGTGAATTTGACGTTATTTTTATGAAGCTTATCAATTTCACTCTTGATCGTTTTTAGAAGTAAGCTCATTAAAGCAGAGACTTCAGTTTTTGGACGAGACCAATTTTCAGCTGAAAATGTGTAAAGTGTTAAAATCTCTATGCCCAAATTTCCGCATTCTCGTGTTATTTCCCTGACTGAGTTTATTCCTTCACTATGACCAGCAGTACGTGGAAGCCTTCTCTGTTTAGCCCATCTGCCATTTCCATCCATAATTATAGCAATATGCCTTGGGAGGTTTCCCTCAGCAATAATCTCATCTCTTAGTTTGTCAATATCTGTATATTCTTCACTCATATATTCCAATTAAAAAAGCTTTAGGAAGTTAAATTTAATAGTATATAAAGTCAATGGAAAACAGGTCGCTTTATTGACGAGAAAAATTGAGATAGTAGTTAAGGTTTCTACTTTTCCGCAATTTAAATGTATTGCTTTTAAAAAAAGAATTTATCTCATATACGAGAATATTTAACTTCTATACTAATATAACATCCAATGTACCTATGTTAATAGAGATCTCAAATTATTACAATTTTACTAATGACAGTTCGAATTGTTCCGACAACAATTCCCAATTCCGGAAAACATTTAGATATTGTAACAAAGATGAGTTTCAACTTTTGAAAAATCCATTGGTTTATTTGTAAGAACAGTATATATTAACGCTGAAATGATAAAAAAGATTATCGATATTTATAATATTTTCCCGATTATTAAAAATGACTGCTTATTAAATATTCTAAATTTAATAGGGATGAATAATGACTGGTAGAATTCTTATTGCAGATACTGATAAGGATATAAGAAACTCTCTATCAATGGTCCTTTATGAGGCGGGATTTTTTTGTGTAACAGCAGAGGATGGTGGCGAGGTTATTGATTTAGTCAAAGAAGATAATTTTGACATACTTATAGTTGATGTAAAAATGCCAACGTGGAATGGAATTGAAATCCTGGAAAAAGTATCTAAAATCAGTCCCAAGACTTTAACTGTGATTATTACTGCTTATGCCACTGTTGAAACTTCAATTGAGGCATTACGGAAGGGTGCTGTTGATTATCTCATAAAGCCTCTGGATTTTGAAGATGTAATATTACGGGTAAAAAAAATTCGAAAGTATCAGCAGGTACTTTTAGAGAACCAGTACCTGAGGAAGGAAGTTCATTTAAAGTTCAATCAAAATAAAATTATTGGTGAAAGTCTTGCCATTAAGAATGTATTTAATCTTATAAGTAAGGTAGCTAATTCATCATCAAACATTCTTATATCAGGAAAGAGTGGTACCGGTAAAGAACTGGTAGCGCGTGCTATTCATCAGAATAGTGCCAGAGCAAAGGCTCCTTTTATTCCAATAAATTGTGGAGCGATTCCGGAGACACTTTTCGAGAGTGAATTGTTTGGTTTTAAAAAAGGTAGTTTTACAGGCGCAACCATGGATAAGGAAGGTGTTTTCAAGGCAGCAGACGGTGGAACCCTCTTCCTGGATGAAGTAAGTGAGATTCCAGTTCATATTCAGGTAAAATTGCTTCGAGCTATTGAATCAAAAGAGATAAAGCAAATAGGTAGCCCCTTATCAATACAAATCGATACCAGAATACTTTCTTCTACTAACAAAGACCTTCTAAAAGAAATTGAAGAGGGGAATTTTAGAGAGGACCTTTACTATAGGTTAAACATAATTGATATACATCTGCCATCACTAAGTGAACGTAAAGAAGATATTCCTATCCTGGTGGATCACTTTATACGGAAATATAACAACGAATTGAAACGAAAAGTTCTTGGAGTTGATAATGAAACCATGAGAGTTCTTATGAACTATCAATGGAAAGGTGAAGTTAGAGAATTAGAAAATGCCATTGAAAGGGCTGTTTTACTCTGCGAGGGAGATTATATAACGCTGAAGGATCTTCCCCCACATGCTTACGCCGATGTTTCTACGGAATATACTGACGATCTTAAATCGTCCGTTAGAAATTTTGAGAGACAGCACATTTCGTCTATTTTGAAAAGAGTTGATAACGATAAAATTAAATGTGCCGAAATTCTCGGAATAGGATTATCATCATTGTATAGAAAAATTGATGAACTGGATATTAACCCTACAACGTAACTTATCAAATATGGCACTATATACTGTATCAAAGATAACATTATTACATAATATATTACATAGAAAAAGTCTAAGTGACGTAGTAGGGTTAAAATTTAAAAAGAATTTAATTCTTTATTCGAATTTCAAAAGTCCGATTTCCCATCGAGTACAATCTCTTGGTTTATACGTTTTGCTGTTGTATTTGGAGGGTAAAACAATTGATAGTAAAATGTAATAGTGGTTTCCCATCCGGCTGAATTTGTGAAAGGAGTTTCGACTTTCAATTTTGGCAGCTGTGTTCGATTGAAGCTACCCTGAGGTCCCTGAATCTCGTATTTGATTGATTTTTTTTCTTTCGGTTTCAGTATAATACTTGTAAACCATGGATTAAAATTCCATTGAGTATCATCACTTTCCCATGTAACCCAAGTTTGACAGTTCGTTATAAGAAGAGGCGGTTTAAAAAATGTTTCTCGACGGGAGAGCATTAAAAACCTGTCAATTTCCAAAATATTTGTAGATACAATATACCTATTGACATTGTAATTAAT
>Ga0315533_1000077_pt1 | contig 94939 bp, 90 predicted proteins | sample SalMarSW160130MG_FD_203081 | JGI IMG/M metagenome (GOLD analysis project Ga0315533, IMG submission 203081) | Salt marsh sediment microbial communities from the Plum Island Ecosystem LTER, Massachusetts, United States - Salt Marsh Sediment SW1601-30 ...
ATAGAATATAATTTCAATCGTCCACATCAATCACTTGGCTATCTTGCTCCCATAGAGTATATTGAAAGGGCACTTGCCAAAATTCATGGCTTAGTGTTACCTATGTGGTCAGCCAGCACACAAACTGGCTGTCTGTTCAGTCGTGTGGTATGCTATCCATCAAAGCCGGGATGAGGAACAGCAACAAGCTAAAATTAGGAGGCGCTTAGCGTAGGTATAAAACTTATATTAATTCAAAACGGCATGAGGAATTGTTATCTCATTGTTAGAACCAGGAAGGACGATGGAGGTGAACTGAAGGGCGGAATCAGAAGCTTACAAGAAAGGGAACTGCCACGCGTTCATTTGGTAAATCAGTCAACGGAGGGAGGGCAACATGGCTACTTTGATCGTCGGTGCAAGATGCAAAGATGGTGTTGTTTTGGTAGCGGACAGAAGGCAAGCAAGCAGGCAGACGTTTGAACTAGGTATGAGAACCTCGAAATTGGTCACAGTGGGGCCACTAGTCATGGGTTACTGCGGTACCAGAGCGCCGCTCGACAAAGTTAGACGACTACTCAGGATACGGCTGGAAGGCGTCAATTCATTGGATGCTGCTCTAGATTTGGCAGAATCCGTGACTACTGAGCTGCAGGAAAGCTACAAAGAACTGCTTGGTGACGAGCATCTCCAATTTCCACTCGCTGGCCTAGGACAGCTGACGTCGGGTAAGGCTCATCTGTACACTATTACGGCTGGCTTTGCACCTGATGAGGTTCATTATGGAGGGTGGGGCATAGGGGAACGGTATTCGGAACTTGGAAAATTATTCTTTGATGCAGAACAACCGGTTGATGAAGTCTCCAGAGTACTGGCCCTCCTTGTTGCTTTGGCGGAGAGGATAAGCCTTGCCATAGGTGATGGCCTGGATGTGGTAATAGTAAGGGACGAAGCTAGCCCCAAATTCTTGCGGAATGGTGAAACGCAGGTTCTTTTAGAAAACGCAAGAAACTTCGTGGAGGATTTAAAGGGTATTGCTGAAGGTCGACTGCTGCACACTCGGGTCGGAAAAGAGGGAAAGCTGTTTGAGGTTTGATTCCGAGGAACCTTGGAAGCTTTATGACTATTGATAAGATGGTCTCAGTACGAAGTTTGAGACGAGGACTGTTGGGTACTACAAGATTCTCACTTGGACAGTGACAACCGAGCAACAATAATTCACGTCAGTACCCTGTCCAGTTTAGATATTAGGATATCAACGTCACCTTCTCGGACTTTCTTCTCCAGTTCGACAAACACCTCGTCTTTCGTTCTGCCTTTGAGTTCAATCTTCAGTTCTTGCATTAGAGATAGCAGTTCATCAAAGTAAAAATTCTTTAGCAGTAGTTGCTTGGCATAGGCCTCGTATTTGCTTAGTTCCTCGGTCATCTTGTCGTGCTGAAATTCGGCACTGTCCTTGAAGTAGTACGTCGTCGGTTCCCAACAAACTATTCCGATCTTCCTTTGGTCTAGCTGTCTTCTATCAAACTCACGCACGACTTCCTCAAAAGAGTCTACTGATGGAAACCATGTAGGAAAACAAACAGGGAATGTAATGAAAAGTTTATTAGCTACTATCCTTTGCTTTGCCCCCTCTCGATACTTCTGTGGATTCGACTCACCCCACTCCTTACCTAATAATTGATTCATTCCGCTATCATTCGCGATTGCCTTGCGGATAGACGATTCTGCCTCAACAAGGACAAGCTCATTGTGTATCGATTTTTCCTCCCTAATTTGGTTGACTCTCCCGAATTTCCTCAGTAGCCCCAACTCATCCACAAAACATCCATACTCAATCAGCCTATGTGCCCGCAATTTCTCAGTGAGTGGTGATTTCCAAGCGATTACATCATCAACGCCCATATATGTTCCAAGAGGGCGTTGAACCATGTAGCCCTGAGATCTAAAGAAAAGCATGGTCATTAACTCAACTAGTTCCTCAGTGAGGGGAATCTGGCTATTCGTAAATATAGACCGTTTCTCTGTTTGAAGAAAAACGAAGTCAACTCCACTCTCTTGCCTTGCTTTTCTTCTTAACTCACGGCGTCGGTTGTCTGAGATATCACGGAACACTTCCTCAGGTTCATGAATGAAATGGTACGATTGTGCGCCTTGGGGCAAAAGATTCTTGAACATGAATGCTGTTCTTTCATCCACGGGAAAGACAATTTCACCTTTAACATCAATTATCTTCCGTGGATACATGTCGTTTATTCGAGTAAAAACTCTCGAAAAAGTTACCGGCTTTTCATCGTGCGCATTCATATCCCATATCCTCCTATAGTTTCCATTGCAGGGCTTGTCAGACCTAATTACCAGTGTGGAATCGCATCAATGAGTTTCATTAGCTAGAGGCATTTGTGTCTGGGGCAAGCAAGTGCTAAAAAGGCGTTTGCGGCTCTCTCTAAATGAAAGGGATCTGAGGGACTGAACACTAGCCATAGTCAACCTAATCGACTTCACCTGCTTTCTCATTCTGGAAATCTATTGTCACGCAGAGGGTCAGAGTCAACAGTATTATACCACAGAGCCTTCCATGATCTACCTGTGCTGGCTGACCACATGGGTAACACTGGGCTATGAATTTTAGCAAGTTCCGTTTCAATATACTCTATGGGAGTAAGATAGCTAGGAGCAATGGGGGAATAATTGGGCAGAAAATGCAATTCGCCTTGGTCAGAACTCGCTCGATGACCTCTCTGGCACAGTTGCCAAACTTTTGCTTGAGAAAAAGTAGCTTATCCTAGCTGTCCAGCAGATACCCATCTGTCAACAGAGGACTATATCGTAAGCCTACCAAATCCGCGGGTTCAGGTTAGTAACAACAGTGACAGTCATGTTCATAGCCTCGGTTCTGGCATCCTTCATGGTTACTATCATTGCGGCGGCATTCTTGGAACGTGTCTGCCGAGGCTAGGCAACCCAATCGGAACCCGAAATATCGCGAACCCTGAGCCAGGTAGGAACAATAACAGGCTGTCAAGCAGACTTCGATATAAGACGGAGTCGATGATCGCAATTCTAGAATAGGGAATGAGTATTATTGCTTTGCCCGAAGTTAGCTTCTACCAGCCATGAACACTTGCGTCCACTCTAGCGCAGCTTCGTTACTGCTTCTTCGGCAGCGTTTACAATCTGATAGACCAATGGCGACGCTGTAAGTGCGGGGTGGGTGCCCACTTGAGAAACGGCTATGTCGCTGGCTGTCATTCCCGCGCTGATAGCTTGGGCCATGACATTGGCAAGCTCACCTGCAGTTACACCTCCACAAGCCTCACCACCTATTATTTTCGCTGAGCTTCGGTCAAAGATAAGCTTGACACGCAGTTCTTTGGCACCGGGCATAGCTCCGGGGTGTCTGTCCACCGCAACTGCTGCTCCAGTAATCAACTCAAACCCAAGACTCTTGGCTGCCCTTTCTGTGAGGCCGGCTACTCCTACGCTAGTATCAGCAATCATAGTCCCGAATACGCCTATTGTGCCCTGGTTTCTGCGCCGTCGTGTCTGGAAGAGATTAGCCCCAGCGATTCTAGCCTCTCTGGTGGCTACCGAGGCAAGGCGGGTAGCGGTGGGCTTACCGGTGAAGAAACAGAACTTCTCAGCACAATCACCAATGGCGAAGATATTAGGGTCATTGGTCATCATGTACTGGTCAACCCATATCCCTTTCTGTTCACCAATCTCTAGCCCAGCATCACGGGCCAGCTCGGTGTTAGGGGCTACGCCTATGGCTAGAATCACCACATCCGCCTTGAAGCGTAGCCCTTTATCACACTCTACATACTCCACCTTCGTATCACCAACAATTGATTTCACGCGGCACGTGGTATTTACCTGCACCCCGGTTTCCCTCATCTTATCCTCTATTCGAATGCAGAAGTCCTCGTCACAGTTTAGGTAAAGGCAGTGCTCTAGTAATTCAACAATGGTTACATTAAGTCCCATCTTGCGGCACTCGTCAGCAAATTCAGCCCCAATAAAGCCACCACCAACGATAACCACGTCCTTCGCTTGCTTTAGAGCCTCCTGCAGTTGCTCGAGGTAGTCTATCTCTTTTCTGATAGTGAAGACATTGTTCAGGTCTGCCCCTGGTATTGGAGGTACCACCGGCCGTGAGCCAGTAGCCAGTATTAACCTGTCATAGCCGATAGTCTCACCTCCAGCGGTGGTCACACTCTTCGTTCCCCTGTCAACAGAAGTAACCTCGTCAACTACCAACTCAGCGTCGCCCAAAAGGGCAGCAGGCATCACATCCTTCTCTGCAGAGCCCAGAGTTCCCATGATATAAGGGATGCCGCAAGGGACGAGAGCCTTGTCTTCCCTTCGAACGACAATAACCTTCTTAGAAGGGTACTGCTTTCGGGCAGTAATCGCTGCCTCAATGCCGGCAGCACTTCCACCTACGATAACTATATCAGCCTTTTTCATACTCACTCTCCTTGACAATCATCAGCCCTTAGTCTAGCACTGGCTATTCCATATTTCAAGAAAACCTAGCCGTTCCTATTGGTCTTCTTCTCATGCCGGCCTTCATGAATGGATTGGGTACAGCCCCCTTCCTGTCTGAACATCAATGGTGGTGGTGGACTAGACAGAGTAGCGTTTTGTTACCGCCATTGATTTCTCCTGTGACAGATGTTGTTTAGCGCACGAATGTACTTCTTTCTTGTGCAACGGAGGATTGACCCTCCGTGAGCAGAGTTGCTAAGATGAGCCGTGTCATAGACTCGTCAGCAAAAATATGAAAGGAGGCAAGGATAATGCCAAGTGCATGCGGTATAGCTTGCGAAGTATGCGGAATCAGAGAAAAGGGACTTTGTCCTTTTGGTGACGGTTGTATACCGGGTACGGATCCAAAGGCGGCGGAGAAGCTGGAGAAGTTTAAGGGAGTAATGGGGCATGCCTGCTCAATACTTGAGTGTGCAATAAAGAACAAAGTGGATCACTGCCTAAGATGCGATGAATTCCCTTGTGAGGTTCACTATCAGCAGGGAGGACCTTATAGTAAGCAAACGCTTGATATGATTAAGGGTGTACTGGGCAAGAAGTAGGGAAGGCCATCTGGGCCAAGCCGTAGCGTTTGGCCCAGATGGGCATGGTGTTGGCTTAGGGTAGCCCACCCATATGCTACTACACATTTTGTCCAGACTGTTGTTGCCTGTGGTTGCATGTCATGTAGTCTGTCGCCGTAATCATCGGTGGTGGTGGCCGGCTCAAATTGCAAAAGCAAAAGCAAGGCTAAAGCTTCTGTCTATTGTCCACTCAAGCTCGCAGAGATGCGTCTCTCTCATAGCTTGAGCTTCAGGGTCACTATTTCGAAGGGGTTTACTTCGAGCTCAAGGCTGTTATCATAAGTGCAAAGTTCCTTCTCTTCCCTCTCCAGCAGGTCCACTATGGCAGCGCGCTTGATATCCCTGAACAGTTTAATCTCTCCGCTGGTGGCTCTTCCCTCGGTCTCGAAGAATCTCAGAATTACATCATCGCTGTCCTCTGCTTTCTTCAGAGCGGAGAGCACGAGATTATTGGGGTGGAGTTCCAGAAAGGAGAACTCAGTGGGCATGTCACCCTGGTGATTGGCTGGGATACAGAGTGGTGAATGCACGAATTCCTGGGCATGCTGGTACATGTCAGACTGCCGCCAATCGCCTTTATGCATTTGAAGCGCATATTCAAAGGTGTACGGTCTGAGCTCTAGAGCGTCTGGTGTAGGAACTAGAGGACCAGATATCCCATCGGCTGAGAGGCCATTTATGCTTCTCAACAGCCTGATGTGAACCGAGCCTTCTTTTATAGATGCCGCTGGCAGTCCCTTGTTCATAAATGTTATCCCTCTCATTCCATCGCTCAAATCAAACCAGCTCATGAAATTGGGAATGTCTGAGGGCTGAGCTCCTGTTTCTCTGGTAAATGTCTCTGTTGGTTCCGGGATGACGCCAAATTGCGTCTCTCGGAAATATGTTTTGCGGTTTATCCCAGTATCGAATTTGACACTAAGTCTGATGTTGGGATAGTGATTGTTGACCTTAGTGCTGAACTCAATTCGTGGTATATCCCGGAAAAGTGTAACCTCTTTGTGTATGTCTAGAGTCTTATACTTATAGAGCTTGGGGGGGAATCTCTTCTTCAGCCTGTATGGCCAGGTGAGACAGTAATATTCATCCTCAAAGACTATTTTCGTTTTTGAAACTCCCTCTTCTATTTTGAAGCTCTTCGGTTTGAAGCTTCCATATTGAAACCCAGCTCCTGACTCGCTCTTTATCAGGTCAGTGAACCTGGAGCGATGATAATAGAGGTCTCCTATCTCATCATCAATAACGATCTCATTCCCTTTAACTTCAAGGCCACTTTGCTTATCCAGTATGTCAATTATTCCAGTTCCCTTATCTATGGTAACTTTGAAGAACGGAGTTTCTATTTGCTGCTCATCAACTTTTATTTTGACTTCAGCTTCCTTTTCTGGCGTAACCACTGGATATACCTTATAGCCTAAAGGCGGGAGCTTGGCAGTGAAGCCCTGGGGCAATTCTGCGTTTGCCTCAACCCAGTTTTTCACGCTCCAGGGGAGAGGATTGAAAACAGCAATAGCTTTACCCTTAGTATTGATCTTGTTAGCGATGTAGTCTAAGGAGCGAGTTAAAATATTGCTGAGTTGCTCTTTTAGAAAATCAAAAATCTCTCTTGCCTCGCTGTAGATGTCATCGACGCCACAGCCAGTGATAACATCATGGAAGGCGATGAATAGAAGTTTCTTCCACGCCTCACGAAGCTCATCGGCAGGGTAGTCAGCACCAAGAAGCCAGGCGATGGTAGCGAATTCCTCAGCGCTCATGAGCAAGTTTTCGCACTCCCTTACTTTTTGTATTATCCATATTCGACTGGTGCAGACCTGAGGAAATATCTCTGCAAGCTCATCGTCGTACAGTTCCCCTTCCACAGTTTCAAGCTTCCTCTCGGTCTTTTCTAGAGCCTGGAAGAACTCCTTCGGCGTGGCCATCCTCATTTCAATATCAGGGTGAGTCATGTTCCACTTGCTTAGAGTCTTAGGGATTTCTGGTTGCGGGGGCATTGAGCCACTGCCGCAGGGCATAAGGATATGGGGGGTTGAAGCATACTTACTGAGTTCGGTGAACGAGTGAGACCATTTATCTAGGTCAAGGCCTGCTCGATATCCCAAAGGCATCCAATGGCTTAGGATGATGGTACCATCCAGTCCCTTCCAGAGGAACTCACTTTGAGTTATCTCCGTTTTCGCCCCTCTTCGGAAGGCGAGCCAGTTATAACCTGCCTTCTTATAGATTTGAGGGAGCTGGGAATTCATGCCAAAGCTATCTGCTGCCCAGGCTACTGGGACATCTATGCCAAATTTCTCCTTACAATATCTCTTGCCAAAGAGGATTTCCCTTACTAACACCTCACCTGATGGGAGCATGGTATCGGGCATGAGATATTGCCCATCAACTATTTCTAGCTTGCCCTTCTTTATCATTTTCTTGAGCCCCTGCCAAAGCTTTGGATTCCTCTCCTCCAGTGATTCTAGAAGAAAAGTCTGCTCTATTGAGAATTTGAAACTAGAGGTTTTCATCAGCTTTAGTGCTTCCTCTAAAATTCCCTCGTTTATCTGGAGATAGTCTTCCTTGGAGAAAGCCCAAGCTACATCGTAGTGGGTGTGAGGAACCAGATAGACTGTCTGCATCGTCTAGCTTGCGATTATACCACACAGGTTTGTCGGCCTACAATCATATATGGCATAATAAACTTGCAAATGGAGGGATCGCATAGTGGTCTAGTGCGGCCGCCTGCTAAGCGGTTACCCCGAGAAATCGGGGTCGTGGGTTCAAATCCCACTCCCTCCGCATGTCCCTCGCCAGATAAAGGGAGGGCCTGGGAGGGCCTCCTTCTTCAGGCACTGCTAATGGAATCTGCCTTTGGAGTTTAAGAGTGAATCCAAGGAAGGTGGAAAAACCCTGGGGGTACGAGCTAATCTATGCTGAGACGGACAAATATGCCGGCAAGGTTATGTTTGTTCGCCAAGGAGAGCAACTCAGCTTGCAGTACCACAACGTCAAAGACGAGACTATGTACTTATACAGCGGGATGGCTCAACTGGAAATTCAGGATACCCAAGGGAAAAGCCAGCTTATAGAACTCTCCCCGGGTGGCTGTTATCACATCACGCCAGGCTTGAGGCATCGGGTGACCGCCATTGAGGACTGCGAAATTCTGGAGGTTTCGACACCCGAACTGGATGATGTGGTAAGGCTGGAAGACCGCTACGGCAGGGCGTAGCCTGTTCACTATATTCTAAACCCCTATCAGTCTCCTACCTTCGTCCAGAAGGTTTCTTACTTTCTCCAGAGTTTCAGCTTCGGCATAAAGGCGAACCAGTGGCTCTGTGCCTGAGAAGCGGATGAGCAGCCAGGATTCATCAGCAAGAAAGAACCGAAAGCCATCAGTGGTGTCTAGCCAGGTAATCTGTGCGCCAGCTAAGGTTTCCGGTGGGTTGGAAGCGAGTTTATCGGTGATTTCTTTGCGCTTATCTTTGCGGACGTGGGAATCAATGCGCTCGTAGTAGTGAGGGCCGACTTTGCCATAGAGGTGTTCCAGTAGCTGAGATGCTGTTTTGCCGGTTTCGGCCATGAAGTCGAGGAAGTAGAGTCCGGCCAGGATGCCATCTCTCTCTGGGATGTGACCGCGGAAGCCATAGCCACCGCTCTCTTCTCCGCCAATGATGGCGTTATGTTGCTCCATTAAGGGAGCAACATACTTGAAGCCCACAGCCGTTTCATAGACGGGAACATCAAATATTTTTCCCAGCCTGGAAATCATCTCAGTGGAGGTTAAGGTTTTGACCATGGCACCACGCTCGCTGCGAACTTCGAGGAGGTAGAGACATAACAAGGCAAATACTTGGTGTTGATTCAGGAACTCTCCTTTTTCATCCACGATGCCAATGCGGTCAGCATCTCCATCGGTAGCCAGACCGATATCAGCCTTCTGCTCAACAACCAGCCGGGAAAGCTTGGTCAGGTTTTTGGCGATGGGCTCCGGCTGGATTCCGGGGAATGAAGGATTTCTCTCAGCATTGATTTCAGTAATTTTGGTATTCCCTCCCTCAAGGAGCGCTCTGAAGTAGCCAGCGCCAGCGCCATACATCGGGTCGACAATCACGGTCAGTTTCTGGCGACGCAGTTGTTCTAAGTTGATAAGCTGGTTCAGGCGACCGAAGTAAGCGGGCGATGGATCCAGATAATCTACCAGCCCCTTCCTCAAAGCTTTGTCCAGGGCGAGCCTTTTTATTTGTTTATCCCGAGTTATGTGAGAGATGTTTTTCTCTATTTGAGCAGTGATTTCGCTTGGAGCGCTAGCGCCGTCTTGGGACTTGTATTTGAATCCATTCCAGGAGCCTGGATTATGGCTGGCGGTTATCACAATGGCTCCGGCAGCTTTGGTCGCCGGAACGGTGAAGCTTACCACTGGGGTTGGAGCTGGCTTCAGGCATAGATGAACTTTGATATCATTGCCGGCAATCACCTCAGCCGCGGCAGCAGCGAAGTCCTCTGAGGCAAAACGGGTGTCATAGCCGACAACCAGGCCTCGCCCGCTTAGCGCATTTTGCTTGACATAATCTGCTACGCCCTGGGCACAGATACGCACATTGTCGAAGGTAAAATCATCAGCGATAATTCCCCTCCAACCATCGGTGCCAAATTTGATTTGACTCCCAGACATCTGCAGCCTCCTTTAGTCTTGGTCATACTATTATATAGCAATTGCTGTGATTGGCAATCTCGCCGCGGGTAAATTGTCGGTAGGCTCAGATACGAGGTATGTACCCATGTCAAGTACATGTGTGCGGAGATTGGGACGTTCGGCTGCTGAAGCTGTATTAGTGAATCCCGGTACAAAACTGTGACGTCTTGCTGAATCTTAACGGGAACTTAATATTGAAATGCTATCTTGATTATAAAAAGGGAGGCCAAACAGAAATGTGGCGAAGAGGGAAGTCTATTCTCGTCGCACTTCTAACGACTGTGATGTTGGTTGGGAGCATAGGCTGCTGCAGCTGTGCTCCTGCTGGAGGTGGGGACGAGGAATTGCCAAGCCCCCCTGAGGACACGGGTCCACCGGAAGGCATGGCCCCACCAGAGGGTGTGCCGGGCGAATTCTCATATGAAGCGCTAACGGCAGGGGTTGCCGAAATTCTTGGAATTGATCAGCAGAAGCTGGAGGATGCCTTTGCCCAGGCGCGAAGCGAGATGCAGGATGAGGGACTAGCTGCTCGACAGCCTGAAGGGCTAATGACAAGGGTTGCTGAGATTGTTGGAATTGATCAGCAGGAACTGGAAGATGCCTTCGCTCAGGTCCGAGACGAGATGCCATACCAAGGGCTGTGGGAGAGACCAGCCAACGCCAATCGTGGCCCATGGGGTGCTAACGAGGAGTAAAGGATATATGGATAATCGGCGACGCACCCTATATGTCTTACTTGTGATTGGTATCGTGACGCTGTCTGTTGGTTTGGTCTTTCTGTTTGGATATCTGGGCTGAAGCTGACCAGAAGGAGAAAATGGCCTTTAGGCTGAATGGATTCAATCAGTGCAGCTCGGTGCAAAATTGCAGCATGTCCCTCAAATCTTGACAATTTGTTAACATTGACTTGCTAACACTAAGTTGATACCATTCTGAATAGGAGGTTCAAAGAATGATTTTCCGTATTGGTACTATGACTCTTGTCGTGTCCCTCCTGGTGATAGCGTTGTCGGCCTCGCCAGCACTGGCCTATTCTGAGGAGATCGAATTAGACCCGGAAGAGGGTGAAATAGGCGACGAGATTGATATCACAGGTAATGATTTTGATGAAAGTTATTGGTACTCCTCCTCTGATTATAAGTACGTCGATGTTGATATCTATTTCTTCAGGGAGGAAGCTGACGAGGGTGACGAGATAGATGGTGAAGTTGAAAACTACGAGATTGTAAAGTCCTCGGTGAGTGTGGATGAAGATGGTGAGTTTGACACCTATTTTGACGTTCCTGATGAGCTCACTGATGGTGAAGACGACGAAGATGTCTACAGCGGTACATATTATGTCGGTGTCACCTACGAAGACGATGATGAGATAGTGGCAATTGCCGAATTCATGGTTATGGGTGCCGAGATTGAGCTGGACCCTGATGATGGGCCAGTAGGCACTGAGGTTGAGATTACGGGCATTGATTTTGCTGACGGTGAAGATATTACCGTAGAATATGATGGTGACGAGGTGGACATAGAAAGCGGTGATGATGGAACGGACAGCCACGGTGAGTTCGAATGCACCATTGTCATCCCGGAAAGCACCGCCGGTGAACATACGGTAACTGTGACCGATGATGCTGGCGTTGAGGCTGAAGCTGAGTTTAGCGTGGAGCCAGAAATAGCCGTTGCTCCAGACAGAGCTGCGCCTGGTGATCCGGTAACCGTTAGCGCTACCGGTTTTGGAGGCTATGTTGATGTTACTATCAACTTTGACGGTGATGAGGTGATAACAAATGAGACGGATGGCGACGGCAGCTTTGAATTCAGCTTTACGGTTCCGATAGAGAGCTCCGGTACCTATGCTATAGAGGCTGAGGATGATGATGGGAATGAAGCAGGAGTAGACTTCACCATAGTGGCAGGCATTCAGTTGAGCTATACGACGGGCAACGTGGGCGATACATTCACTATCAGCGGCTCGGGGTTCACTCCTAATGCCGGTGTGACTATCACGTTAGCTGGTGCACAGACAACAGCATCCACTGATGCCAGCGGAAGGTTTTCGGCTACTGTTACTGTTCCCGGTGGCCAGAGCGGCCCACAGGTGATAACTGCCTCGGATGGCGTGAACACGATGACCACCACATTTACCGTGGAGTCCACGCCGCCGCAGGTCCCGGTGCCACTGCTGCCAGCTGAGGGTGATAAAGCAGACTCGCTGGCTTACTTTGACTGGAGCGATGTTACCGACCCCAGTGGTGTAACCTATACTCTTCAGGTTGCCGCTGATGGGGACTTCACGGTCATGGTGCTGGAGAAGACGGAACTTGCCGAGTCGCAATACGCCCTCACCGAGGTGGAGAAGCTGGAGTCTACCAGCAATGAGTCTCCCTACTATTGGCGGGTAAGGGCGATAGACGGTGCTGAAAACGCGAGCGACTGGACGACTCGAAGATCATTCAACGTGGGCTCTACCTTCTTTCAGGGTTTTGAGGGCTGGGTTCGGTATACGGTGATAGGGGTGTTTGTTGCTCTGGTGGTTGTCATCATCTACCTGCTGAGGACGAGAACCGCAAGCTAGTAACGTATTTGCCAGCCGTGGCCCCCTCTGCAAGTCCCCCTAATCGATGATTTCTCCACAGATACTCAGGATTTGAACTTCTTTCAATACTAAGTGGTCTATCATATATCCTCATATTGTCACTAAATCTTAACGGGATCTTAATATGCGGATGCCATAATTGTCTTAATTATCAGTTGATAATAATATAGAGAAAGGAGGTGAGACGCAAATGTGGCGAAGCAAGAAAATCATTGCCGCTGCGGTACTGGCCACCGTGGTGCTGGTTGGGAGCGTAGGTGGGGTAGCCCTTGCTGCCGACGATGAGAGCGAGGGTGGGGCACCCTTTGGAGCCCTATGGGAGAAAGTCTGTGCAATCTACGAAGATGACACAGGCGACGATATTGACCCGGAGGCATTGCAAGCTGCCGTTGCCCAAGCCCAAAGGGAGCTAAGAGAGGAAGCCATGCAAAATCGTCTTCAGAACCTGGTAGAGCAGGGCGAGATAACTCAGGCGCAGGCTGACGAGTATCTGGAGTGGTGGCAGGCAAGGCCTGATGTCGGGGTTGGATTTGGCTTTCCTGGTCATGGTAGGTTCCGTGGTATGGGTGGTCCACCTGGCTGGTGTGGACTAACTGCTCGCAGCGAATAACTGGCCAAGTTCTTGTGTCGACGCTCTGGCTGACCGTAAACAGGAGAGGGGGAGAACATTCCCCCTCTCCTGTTGCTAACATCTGGGTGGTAAGCCTTCAAATTAACAATTTCTTAACATTCGTGCTATAACATTAGGGCGGCATGAAGAATTGTTAGGGTACAGTCAGAGATGACACGCAAAAGAGTTTTGGTGGTTGACGACGACGCAAAGACGGTGGAGTTGGTGAAGCTCTACTTGGAGCGTGATGGTTATAAGGTTCTTACCGGCTATGATGGTATTGAGGCCCTCCGGCTGGCTCGGGAAGGCCACCCTGACCTTGTAGTCCTGGACCTTATGCTGCCGGGCATCGATGGACTTAGAGTCTGCCGCACTCTCAGGAATGAATCAGATGTGCCCATTATTATGCTTACCGCTAGGGCCACTGAGCAGGACAGGCTAACCGGCTTGGACCTGGGAGCGGATGATTATGTGGGCAAGCCCTTTAGTCCCAGGGAGCTGGCAGCTAGAGTGCGGGTGGTGCTCAGGCGCCTCCCTGGGGAAACGCTCCAGCGCGGTCCCGCAGAAGTTAAGCATGGTGAGCTTACTGTGGACTTTCGCAAATACCAGGCGTTTCTTGCCGGTAGACCTCTGAATCTCACCCCGATTGAATTCAAGTTGCTGGGAGTCGTCGTCAGGGAGCCGGGCAGGGTTTTCAGTCGAGAGCAGCTTATTGAACGGGCCCTGGGCTATGATTTTGAGGGCTTTGACCGCACCATTGACGTTCATATCCGCAACCTGCGGCGGAAGCTCGAGCCTGACCCCAGCCATCCCCGATACATAAAGACAGTCTACGGAGCCGGCTATTCTTTTGTAGAGGTATAGAGTGAGACATAGTCTGCAGTTTCGTCTGTTAGTGGCTTTCAGTGCGGTAATAATTATCGCCGTGGGCGCGGTGTTCTTCTTCATAACCCAGGCCACCACAGCAGAGGTCCGGCAATTCGAGGAACGTCTCGAGCAACGTCGCGCCGACAAGATAGAACTTGCGCTGTCTGGGTACTACTTGCATCAGGGAAACTGGGAGGGCATTCAACCCCTTGTTGAGCAGTGGGGGAACCTATATGAGTGGCGGATCATAGTGACTGATCCAGATGGACAAGTGGTTGCTGATTCTGAAGGGGAGCTCGTTGGACAGTCATGCGAAATGGACTCACCGGGCAGGGCTGTATCACCTCCGGGGGCTCGGTACCCACTCGGCAGGCTCTACACCATCTCCAAGTCGTCACCGGGCGCAGAGTTCGCTCTGCTCTCTATGATGTTTGAGAGTATAGGGCGCTATCTCCTCTGGGGCTGCTTGGTAGCAGCCGCCATTGCGGTGTTAATCACGTTTTTCCTGTCGCGACGAATGCTGTCTCCAATCAGGGCTCTTACCGTCGCTGCCAGGCGGCTAGGGCAGCGTGACTTCTCTCAGAGGGTTGAGGTAAACGACAAGGGCGAAATGGGAGAGTTGGCGGCGGCTTTCAACTCCATGGCGAGCGACCTGGAACGGGCTGAGCAACTGCAGCGCAATATGATAGCCGATGTTGCTCACGAGTTGAGGACACCGCTGTCTAACATTAAGGGCTACGTTGAGGCCATTCGTGATGGGATAATAGACTTGGATGCACAGGCGACTGGTATCCTTGATGAGGAAGCATCCCTGCTGTCGCGCTTGGTTGATGACCTTCAGGACTTGAGTATTGCTGAGGCTGGCCAGCTTAAGCTGGAGCGCCAGCCAGAAGATATTTCGGTGCTTATCCAACAGACAGCCGAAGCGATACGTGCGCAGGCGACGTCGAAGGGGCTTTCCATATCTGTTGACCTGCCTGATGAGCTACCCCTGGTGAATGGCGACGCCTATCGGATGGGCCAAGTGCTGCGTAACCTGTTGGAGAATGCGGTAGCTCACACTGCTAAAGGTGGTGTTATCACTGTGGGTGTCAAGCAACAGGGTAACTGGGTCGAGGTAAGCGTAACCGACACTGGTGAGGGTATCCCTGCTGAGGACTTGCCCAACATCTTTGAGCGCTTCTATCGGGTAGACAAATCACGTAGCAGAGCCACCGGGGGTGGGGGGCTGGGACTCACCATTGCCAAGCGACTTGTTGAAGCTCACGGTGGCAAGATTGAAGCCCAGAGTGAACTAGGCAAGGGCAGCCGCTTTTCGTTCACTGTGCCTGTTGCCGGGTAGCGTTGGGCCTGGGGAAAGGGCCACCGCGGAACTCACCTGCCTGTCCTGACTATTAGAACGAGGAGAGAAACAACCAGGGCAATACCTATGCCAACCATTACGTATAACAGGTATGACGGGATCGATGATGTTGGCGAGGGAGCAACGTGCGCTGTAACCGGGGTTTGGACGGCAGGTTCTGGAGTCTGAGGCGCCGCCTCCGTGGTGAAGGCTCCTGTTAGCCACTGCCCCTGATTGTTGGAGCTAACTGGCCTCACCCTCCAGGAGTAGGTGGTTGAGTAGTCCAGCTCTCTGTCGCAGCTCCACGAAGTGGAAATCAGGGCGTCTATTCCGGTCATTGAAACAAGCGCATCGCTGAACTGGCTGTCCCTGGCCAGAACGAACTCGAAGCTGGTATCCTGGCCAGCCGAATCCCAGGTGAAGACGGGTCGTACCGATACACCGGTTGCGCCGGGCGTGGGGTAGAGTCCTGAGATTTCGACAAGCGCCAGCGCAAACGAACTCATCTCTGACCATGGGCTCTTTATTGGCTGGTCAGACCTGACTTTCCAGTAATAGGCGGTGCCGCTGCTCAGCGACACCGGGGCGTCGCCGTTTGTAGCAGTGATATCATTGTCGCTGCTATGCCCTGACCAGACTTGGATGGCGGAGTCCTGGTCCAGGTACACGGCTATCTTGTATTCTGTCACATCTGAAAGCTCTTCCCAGTCGAGGGTGAGGCTAGACGGACGGTCACATGGACATGAGCCAAGTGGGGTTACAGCCTCATCTTCTGGCAATTCAAGGTCGGGCCCGCGTTTGCACAGCGTATCGCGAAAGCGGTAGATACGCTGCTCTGTGGTGTCGATGCTCCAGACCTGGGTTTCGTCAGAATCCCAGGACAGCTCAATATAGCTGACGGTGTTCGGGAACAGGACAGTGGGGTCAAACGAGACATCACTTGGCAACGAGAAATTGATGAAGTCATACTCAAAGTCAGTGTCGCTCGGACAGGAGGGGTACAGCCATCGCGTCATGCCACCTGTGGTGGCGGAGGCGGGCTCTAGCCTGAGGGCATACAGCGTCCCCTCGGGGCCTACAGCCAGACCGCCGATACGCTGCCCCTCTGCCAGCTCGGTAATATCTTCATCAAGCTGCTCCCACTCATCGGAAACTGCTATGGTCCAGCGCCAGAGGCCTGCGTCGGGCAGATTGGTAGCGGCATAGATGATGCTGGTCTCGGAAAAGTCGGCATCGGCTACCACCTGCACATCGCCCTGGCCACTGCCGAGAACCTCACTGATCTCGATGAAGCTCTCGCCTGCGTCCGCGGAATAGGCGACGTCGCCGTTTCTGCTGCCAACGAGCATCGTATTATCAGCAACAACTGCCAACATATTGATATCGGTGAGCCCGGTCTCGACGGGGTCATCCCATCTCCAGCCGCCGTCGCTGCTCTTTGTGATGTCACCGCCGGGTAGGGCGATGTAAATGGTGTCCTCGTCCTGAACCACCAAGTCAAACACCTGCCCTGGCGGTTTTTGGCACCACTCCCAGGTGCGGCCCCGGTTGTGTGACCTTGCAATCTGCTCGCCACCGAGTTCAGCAGCGTAGAGGGTATGATCATCGTCATAATTGGGGCTCAGCTTCACGATGACAGCATTTGTGTCAGTGTCCATCGTCAGCACCCGTTCCCAGGACTCGCCTAGAGGGTCGCTGAAAGTGCGCCAGACGCCTTCGGGGCCGAAGGTGCTGCTGCTAGTGACAAAGAGGAACTCTGAGTCAGGCGTTACAGCGATGTCGGCAAGCTGGAACGCTGTGTCTATGAGGCCCATCTGACGCCATGTATCACCATCCAGACTTGCCGAGACGGCGCTTTCATCCAGCGCCTCGCCGGGACTTTGTGAAGTGCCGCAGTAGGCAATGGTGCCGTCGGGGTTCCATGAGACCACGGCATTCGCTGGTCCTGTGGGTGGCACACTCGCTGTGTCCCACTCTGGATATTGGTCAAAGGGTTCCTCGGTTCGCCGTACCTGGACGGTGAGCGTTGTTGCAACAGGGTCCGTATCGCCGGCAAGCAGCGTGCCCGAGTCTGTTGTGCCATGATAGGAGATGCTGGCTAGGTTGATATCGGCACCGCCGTTCGCATCCAGTCGGTAAGAGATATCCTCATCAATCAGGTAGACATCGTCACCGGCGTCAGGCTCCCGGTCGTAGCTTATGAACAGCCTCCGTGATGGTTCGTCCTCACTGGAGTAATCCGAGGGCAAAGCGAGTGAGGAGTCTATTTGGGCGACATCTGCAGCGTCGCCGGCCGCGGCGATTTCCAGTGGGTAGTCGTCGAAGCTGTCCCATGACGTGTCGCCGTCCCCGGTATCACGTTCACCGAGGCACAGCCAGGTGCGACACTGGTAGGAAGCGGAAACCTCACCAGCCGTGGATGCCACTACCACAAGTGTTCTGTCATCCTGATAATCGGGCGAGTAGGCAAGCGCCGAGATTTCAGCGCCGATGTGTGATGGGTCGATAGCCAGGCCCTGGTTCTCCCATGAGGCCCACATTGAGCCCCCCTGGAGCACCCATAGCTGCCCGGTCGTGGAGTTATTGCCCCACTCGGCTGTGCCGACGGCAATCTCCCTGTAAGACTTTCCGCCTTCAGCGTACTTAGCGGATATAGCAAGCGTCTGGATATTGCCTGTAAGAGCAGGCACATTGGTGTCATCCCAGCTCATGCCACCATCGAGAGAAACATAGACCGCGCTGCCGTCATCGGTCACCGCGGCAACTATCCCCTCATTATCGGGCGCAACTGCGATCTTACTGGCAGGTAATCCAGCCTTCGCCTTGGAGAGGGCGAAGCTGATATCCTCCCAGCTTATGCCCGCATCCAGCGAGCGGTAGACCCGTGAGTTCTCGCTGTCTATGGCATAGAGGATGTTATTCCGTCCGACTGCAATGTCACTGACCTCCGATGGGCTGACGACGATATTATCACCCGTTCCCGGTGTATCGACCTCGTCCCATTCTAGCGCCGCTGTGTCCGCCTGGAGCGGCTGCGACACAAACACGATGGATAACAATAATAATGGAATCAGCGCACAGGACCACTTTGTTTTCATAGCTTTATCGTAAGGGTGAAATGTTAATTTCTCGTTAATTTCCCAGATTCTGTCGTTTTTTTGAGCGCCCAGGGAAATTAATAACTTCTTAACAATTGTCTGTCATGCTATCCCCTGACTGGAACTGCATTTAGTCTCATTCGGCCACAGTATAGTACAATAAAAGGCATGAAGGGGACACGCAAGCGTAGGAGAATGGCAATGAAAGTGACAAAAATAATACTGGCTTTGATATTGTGTGGAGTGGGCATCGTGTTGTTAGGCTGTCTTGGGGAATCGGACTCTGAGTCAGAAGAGATCCAGCTGGCTACTGTGCAGAGAGGAGACATCTCGGTGGACATAAGTGCGGCTGGCAATTTAACTTTATCCCGCAATGAGGAGCTCGCCTTTGAGATGGCGGGAACAGTGGAAGATATTCTGGTGGAAGAGGGAGAGTCCGTTGAGGAGGGACAGGTGCTGGCCAGCCTGGATAGCTCAGAATGGGAGGACGAGTTAAGGGCGCTTGAACTCCAGGTGATAGCTAGGCAACGTGAGCTGCTTCAGGCGAAGATAAACCTGGAGAGTGCCGAATATGCTTTGGATAAGGCGGAGGAGGAAACAACAACCAGCATTGTCGGCGATGTCGTTGTAACTGGAAGCGCTGACGATTGGGAAATAGAGATAAAAGAGCTTCAGGTCGAATTGGCTGAGGCGCGTGTGGAAGATGCTGAGCGGGAATTAGAAGAAACCCGAGAGGAACTGGAGGAAGCCCTCGAAAAGACCCCCGAGGTTATTGCTCCCTTCGATGGTTTTATCACCAGTGTAAACGTTGAGGGCGGTGACGAGGTACTAAAGGGAACGGTGGCCGTAGAGCTGGCTGACCCCAGCAAGTTTGAAGCGGATATCTTGGTCAGCGAGATGGATATCCTGCAGGTAAATCTGGGAGGGGAGGCCTGGGTGGAGGTGGACGCCATGCAGGGGCTGAACCTTCCTGCTGAAGTTACCCATATATCGCCGACAGCCGCCATTCAGTCAGGGGTAGTGAACTATGAAGTGAAGGTGGAGGTACAGTCCCTTGAGACGGTAATGCAGGAACGACAACAGGCAAGGCAGGAGGCGGTGGAGAGTATGCAGCAGGGAGAACTTCCTGAAGGCCTCAAGCAAGCGATTCAAGAAGGCCAGATTACTCAGGAACAGGCCGAAGAAATGATGGAACAGAGGCAGCAGGGTCAAGGGGGACAGCAGGAGCAAATGCCAACGATGATACCTGAAAACTTTCAGCTCAGAGAAGGTCTGACCGTCACTGTGAGTATCCTGGTAGATGAAAGAGAGGATGCGCTGCTGGTGCCCAACGGGGCGATTACCACTCAAGGAGGGCAGAGCTATGTCGAGGTGATGTCACCGGACGGCACGGCTGAGAAACGCTTGATAACGACTGGCATCAGCAACTGGCAGTACACCGAGGTAACGGAAGGAGTTGGTGAGGGGGAACAGATAGTTGTTTCACAGGGGACAGCTAGCGCCACGTCAACGACACAGCAAGGTCCACAGGGCGGAATAATGATACCGGGAATGGGAGGACGGCCCCGATGATCAGGTTGCAGGATATAACCAAAGTCTATGCCATGGGCAAAAGAGAGTTGACCGTGCTCAAAGGGATTAGCATGAATGTTGAACAGGGCGAGCTGGTGGCAGTTATGGGGCCTTCTGGCTCAGGGAAGACAACCATGCTTAACCTTGTTGGCTGCCTGGATAAGCCAACTTCAGGTAGCTACTGTCTGGAAGGTAGAGAGGTCAGCCGTCTCGGCAGCAATGAACTGGCCTACATCAGGGGTCAGAAGATTGGCTTCATCTTTCAGACCTTTAATCTTCTGTCCCGGCTCACAGCACTGGCCAATGTTGAGCTTGGCATGACATACGCTGGCGGCGTTGACCGTCAACGTGCCATCGAGGCACTGGCTAAGGTTGGACTCTCTGACCGGGTTAATCATCGCCCAATAGAGCTTTCTGGAGGTGAACAGCAGAGGGTGGCTATCGCTCGGGCTCTGGTGAAAAACCCCTCCCTGTTTCTGGCCGACGAGCCTACCGGCCAGTTGGATAGCCACTCCGGCGAGGAGGTAATCTCCATCCTCACCTCTCTGCATGCTGAGCAGGGCATTACCGTGGTGATGGTAACCCATGATAGCAACATTGCTCATCACTGCCAGCGAATAATTCATCTCAAGGATGGGGAGGTTGTTGCCGAGGAAAGCGTGTGAAAAAGTGGTTTAACTTTTCAGCTACTGTCTGGCTGGGACTAAGCACGCACAAGTTGCGGAGCTTTTTGACCGTCCTGGGGGTGGTTATCGGCATCGCCTCCGTAATTACTCTGATGTCCGTCGGTAAAGGAGCTACAGCCAGTATATTGGAAAATATTCAAAGTATGGGTTCAGACCTGGTTACTATCAGCCCCGGGGCGCGCACCTTTGGCGGGATCAGGGGTGCTGGCGGGGGCGCTAATACTCTGACCATGGAAGACGCGGAGGCAATAACTGAACAGGTCTCCTACATATCCTCGGTGGCTCCCACTTACTCCAGCAATCTCCAGGTGGTCGTCGGCAGTGAGAACATGAATGCCCAGGTTACCGGGGTGCCCCCGGAGTATCAGGACGTACAGAATCTGGGGATTGCCAATGGCGCTTTCTTTACTGAATATGATTATCAGCGCGGCACGAAGGTAGCCGTGCTCGGCTCCAATGTAAAAGAGACGCTCTTCGGAGATGCTGACCCAATAGGGCAACAGATGCGAATGGGCAGCATTATCGTGCGTGTTACTGGCATATTGGAGAGCAAGGGTGGGATGATGATGGGGTCAGACGATGCCATCTACATCCCGCTGACTGCCCTGCAGCAGACGGTCGCCCAGCCGCGAACCGCCCAGGGTGAGCGTGTGGTATCGTCCATATCGCTGACGGTAAGTGAGGAGGAGCAGGCAGACTACGTCGTTGAGGAAATCACCAGCCTGCTCCGCGACCGACACCGACTTGGGCCCGGTGTGGATGACGACTTCAACATTATGTCCATGGAGGAGATAGCCAGTATGCTCTCGGAAGTGACAGGCACGCTGACTCTTCTTTTAGGCGCTATCGCCGCCATTGCACTGCTGGTGGGCGGTATCGGTGTGATGAATATCATGCTGGTATCGGTACTGGAGAGAACCAGGGAGATAGGTATCCGCAAGGCGCTGGGAGCCAGAGAGCGGGATATATGGATGCAATTTCTCGCTGAAGCAGCCTCGCTGACATTTGCCGGTGGCATAATTGGCGTTGTAATAGGCTGGGTGGTATCCTTCTTCATAGACTACTCAGGACTAATGACAACCGTGGTCACTGCTGATGTAGTTATCCTTGCTGTTTCAGTATCGATTGGTATTGGTCTATTCTTCGGTTTTTATCCTGCCTGGAATGCCTCCCGGCTTAACCCTATCGAAGCACTCAGGTCTGAGTAGCAATCAATCTACCCCTCTTCGCGTTGCGCAATGCAATAGCGTATTTTGTATTACGCAACTGTTAGAATCGTTGAAGTAGTTCAAACTCCCAGCTAACTCGGGGTTAGACAATTAGCATTGTGGTGGAGCTAGGGTATCAATACTAGTCTCAACATAATCTTGACAAAACGATTGGACACCAATATTATGCATCATAAAGTAAATTGTATATATTGTTATCATTTTATGTTGTGAAGAGTTTGTGCCAGGAGGAATTCTAAACATGCGGAGCGAGATCCTAGAGAGCATCACCGAGGATTTGCTCTCTATTCCTCCCCTTATTTTCAGAGGCGTCCGGAGAAAACTGCTTAAGACAGCACTGGCTAATAGTGACGTGGATATTACGCCACTTCAGTTTGAGATTATGAGACTACTGGAGGAAGTGGGAACGCTCCACATTGCCGAAATCGGAGAAAAGTTACAGATAGCGAGACCGCAAATGACCCACCTGATAGATAAGCTGGAGGATCTGGGTATGGTCGAAAGACAGATGGGTACAGCGGATAGAAGAACGATTAATATTGTGCTCACTGGCCAGGGTAAAAATACTTTGAAAGAGCATGACAGTCGTATAAGGAATGCTATTAGAGAGACTCTGTCCTGCCTCACAGATGACGAACTAGAGGATTTATCGGACTCCTTGAGAAAGACAAGGGATGTACTGTCAAAACTACAGTGAAGCACGTTCCATGCCACCTGTTACTGCATGAATTTACAAGGATGTGCAATTAGCTCCGTGAATAACCAGAATCAGAGTGTACTTGACGATGATCGAATCGGCCGACTATTGCTGAAACTATCCCTTCCCGCGTTCTTCGGCATGTTTGTCATTACGTTGTACAACGTGGTAGACACAATTTTTATCGGTCGCTACGTTGGTGCACTTGGCATTGCCGGGCTTTCCATCGTTTTCCCGCTTCAAATGCTGTCAATGGGGACTGGGCAGATGATGGGTATGGGTGGTGCATCACTAATTTCGAGGTCAATCGGAGCCAATAACGCTTCTAGAGCAGAGCATGCACTGGGTAACGCCATAACTTCTGTTATCGCGCTATCAGCGGTAATCATGATAGCTGGCTTAGCCGATATAGACTTCTGGCTCGGGCTTATGGGCTCGTCGGAGACTATCCTTCCCTATGCCAAAGACTACATGAGTATTATTCTTAGTGGCTTGATTTTCCCCACTTTTGCCATGGCACTAAATAGCCTGGTAAGAGCTGAGGGAAATGCCCGTGCCGCCATGACGGGAATGATAATAGGAGCCGTATCGAACATCATACTTGATGCCATATTCATCATACCACTGGAGATGGGAATAAAGGGAGCGGCACTGGCCACCGTGATAGCACAGATGATTTCCGCTGGGTATCTTATTGGTTACTATGCCTCCGGTAAGAGCTTTCTTAGAATTCATTCAAGAAACCTGATTCTCGAATGGGATATATTGAAAGCAATCCTTGCTATAGGAATTGCATCATTAGCGAGGACACTGGCTGGCAGTTTAGCCATGGTTTTCATAAATAGGGTGCTTGTTGTCTATGGCGGTGATTTAGCCGTGTCTGCCTTTGGCATAATTAACCGCATAATGATGTTCGCAATTATGCCCGGTATCGTTATCGGCCAGGGGCTTCAACCGATACTCGGCTTCAATTACGGGGCAAAGCACTATGACAGGGCATTAAAGGCAATCAAGATAGCCATTGCCGCAGCAACCACCTGTTGTGTCGGGGTCTTTCTGGTTCTCTATTTCGTCCCGGAACCGGTTATTCGCATTTTCACTACTGATAATGAGCTTATTGCTCTAGGCTCTTATGCTGCAAAGCGCGTCTTTCTGGTTCTATATCTGATAGGCTTTCTGATGGTTGGTTCATTAGTCTTCCAGTCAATTGGGAAAGCTATTCAGTCATTCGTCACTGCTATATCGAGGCCCTTTCTGTTCTTGATTCCCCTGATATTCATACCGCCACAATTCTTGCGGCTAGACGGTGTGTGGCTGGCATTTCCGATTGCTGATGGACTTACATTCGTGCTAATGCTTGCGCTTCTTATCCCACAGATAAGAGAGTTGAGGAATATGGATTTGTTAGGGGAATAGGGGAGATTCACCAGGTAGAAGGACATGGCTTAGTAACATGAACAATGGTCGTACGGTTAGGAATCTTCTTGAACAGAGGCTGCTTACGAAGGAGAGGCGTTTCTCATCGCAGCCAGCGGGTTATCTTTTGGGTAGGTCTGGCCTGCTAGCTGTGCTGGCAGGTCTGTTGCTGGCGGCCTGGTATGGGGAGGTAGTGATAGTTGTTGTACTAGGTTTGCTTTTGTCTGCTGCTGGACTGTCCAAATTATGGAGCCGATTGTCACTCGTAGGAGTTAGCTGCCAGCGCCTGGTTAGTGAGTGCCGCGTTTTTCCGGGCGAACATATAGAGTTGAAGTTACGTTTGGTGAACCGCAAGTTTTTGCCTCTTCCCTGGATTCAAGTGGATGATGAGATTCCGGTTGGATTTGCTCCCGATGTTTCTCTAGCGCCAAGCAGCAGGCCCGGATTCGGTTTCTTGAGTAAATCGGCAGCGCTTCTCTGGTATACCGGAGTGAACTGGAAGCAGCGGCTGGACTGCTACAAGCGTGGCTATTATCCACTAGGGCCAATCACAGTGTCCTCCGGCGACATGTTTGGATTTTATCCCCGTTCCATTAGCGAGCCTATGATAGACCATGTGATTGTTTACCCCAGGATTTTCCCGATAGCTCGGCTGGGCATGTCCTCATTGTATCCCCTTGGTGAGACAGCCGCCGAGCGACGTATCTTTGAGGACCCAATACGTGTCATTGGGGTGCGTGACTATAGCCCTCATGATAGCCGCCGACGTATCCACTGGAAGGCAAGCGCCCGCCATCAGAATTTGCAGGTAAAGGTCTTCGAGCCAACCACAACATTAAAGGTGGCACTGTTCTTGGCTGTCGATAGCTTTCGGCATGACGAGCCGCAGAGTGAGGAAGATTTTGAGTTGGGTATGAGCACTGCTGCTTCCGTTGCCAATCATCTTATGGAGCAGCGCAGCTCTGTAGGGCTATTTGTCAACTCGCGTCTGGCTGATTCTGGTCAACCAATTACAATTCTACCGGGCAGCAGTAATAGTCAACTGTTTGACATGCTGGAAGCTCTCGCCAAGGTTACTCCTCTATCCAGCGGTCCTTTTGAGGAGTTCCTGCAGACTGAACGAACAAGCCTGCCTTGGGGAACTACCCTTGCTTTCATACTATCTAGGACTGCGCCGTCATTAATGCAGTTGCTTGTTGGCTTGAAGGAAAGCGGACACAAACTGCTGGTCCTTCAGGTTGGTGACCCTGGAGGAAACGAGATTGAGCATAGCATCCCCTGGCATCGCATTGGACAGCCAGGAGACCTCATGGCAACTAATTGTGAGAAAATGAAATGAAGCTGGGCTGGCAGAAAGGTGTATTGTACGTCGCCATAATAGGCATGGAAGGTTGTTGGCTCTATGCCTTAATGGCTCTACTGAATAAAGAGGTAGGTGGTGCATGTCTTTCAGTCCATGGGATGCTGATTGTCTATCCACTGGCTTTTGTCTTCAACATGCTGCTTCAACATTTACGGTGCCCAAAAGCTTGCATTTGGGGTGTGAGCTGGCTGGCATGGGCGCTGAGTATGCTGCTAATCGTGAAAGTCCAGTTGTTTGGTGACTTGCCACTGTTGGATTCGGCATGGCTCTTGTCGGTACCCCGGTCAATCGCCGAAGTGATTTACACATTCAGGCCGGAACTCTTGATTCTCCTCGGCACCGGCGTTATGTGGTGGCTGGGTCGGCGTCTCTCCTATCTCAAGGTTGACTTTGGCGCACTGGTTAGCGAATTTCAGTTCGGACTACTCATCCTGCTCATCGCCTTCTTTGCTGCCTCCCAGCTAAGAGTTGAGCTTGGCAGCTCGGTTCCCATGGTTCTGACCTTTTTCCTCTTTGCTCTATTGGGAATATCCATAGCGCATGCCCTGGAGGGCACAAGCTGGCTATCAGGATTATACCAGGGTCACTGGTCAGGACTTCTGCTGATTACCATCAGCCTGGTTCTTCTTCTTGGCTTGCTCATTAGCGCAGTGGTAACCCCCGGTTTTCTACAACTCGCTGTCGCTGCCTTGAAATGGTTTGTGGGCTTGATTCTGAAACTGATAGCGTTGATAGCCAGCCTTTTCCCTGAACCAGAGCCAGCGGAGCTGCCACCAGCTACGCCCATGCCTGAAATGGAGCCTTCGGAAGTCTTCAAGATGTGGACCGTGCCTGAATCAGTGCGCAGCGGTCTTCGTATTGGTTTCTATGTGCTGTGGCTTGGTCTTATCGTTGTTGCCCTGTGGCGAATCTCCTCTGACATATTCGGCTGGTTGCGGCGTAAGCTGGCTGGCATGGCCGGGGCTGAGTTTGAATCATTGCCAGGTGCATTTAGAGCGGATGTCCTAGGGTGGTTGAAGCGCATTTGTCTCAGATTGCTTGGGTTAAGACTGCCAATCCACTTGGGAGCCAGGACGCGGGCAATGCTACCGGAGATAGCCTCTGTGCGCCAGATTTATCGTCAGCTTCTACGCTGGGCAACCGCTGCTGGCTGGCCCCGGCACATATCGCAGACTCCATATGAATATCTCCATGCGCTGGCGCAATTGATGCCGGAGGCCCAGGGCGATTTGGATTTGATTACAGAGCAATATGTCAGGACGCGCTATGGTGCCTTGCTGCTGACGGAGGATGAGTTATATCAGTTAAGGCAGAGCTGGCGCAATGTGAGCCAAAATAAGCTTAGAAAAAGGGGCAAGTATAAATGGATAAAGTAGTCAAGGAAGTGAGTCAAGAAATAAAGGGAGCAGCCGATAGATTAACGAGCAATGTCAGTAAGGTCATCGTCGGTAAGAAAGAGACTGTCGAGCTGGTATTAGTGGCTTTGCTCTGCGAAGGGCATGTGTTAATTGAAGACGTGCCTGGAATTGGGAAAACGATGCTGGCCAAGGCAGTAGCTAGGTCACTGGGTTGCAGCTTCAAGAGAATTCAGTGTACCCCGGACCTATTGCCCTCAGACGTTACTGGTATCCAATATTTCAACCAGAAGGCCTCAGAATTTGAATTTCGGCCGGGTCCAATCATGGCGAACATAGTGCTGGTTGACGAGATAAACCGCGCTACCCCAAGAACACAGTCGTGCCTGCTGGAGTGCATGCAGGAACAGCAGGTCACCGTTGATTTGGAGACAGTTTCTTTACCACGACCCTTTCTGATCATTGCTACGCAGAACCCCGTTGAACTGGAGGGCACCTTCCCTTTGCCCGAGGCACAGCTTGACCGCTTTCTGCTCAGAGTTGGCCTCGGTTACCCCACTGAAGATGATGAGGGAGAGATTCTGTCTCGCTTCCAGCAGGAAAACCCATTAGATAATCTGACCAGTGTGATTGAGGCTGAGGAACTGCTAGAAATTCAAAAACTGTGTCGTCAGGTGTACGTAGAAAGCTCGATTCGTAGCTATGCTGTGGCCATCGCTAGGGCTACCCGAAGTCATAAGGATATTAGACTTGGAGCTAGCCCACGCGCTTCACTTGGCCTTCATTTGGCATCGCAAGCTCTGGCGGCGATTCGGGGGCGGAACTACGTCATACCAGACGATATAAAGTACTTGGCTGTTCCTACTCTGGCCCATCGTCTTATTGCTAAAACGGAGGCTCATTTGAGAGGACGGTCGGTAGGAGAGATAGTAAGTGAAATCGTGTCCACCGTGTCTGTTCCTGTAGAAGAGCAGAGATAAGGATGAAATGATTGCAATTACGAAAACGCCTTTTCTCCTGGGCTGGTTTTAGCATAAGGATTAAGCCTATCCGCGCCGGATTGAATGAAGGCAACAATCAACTCGGTGAACAAAGAGCTCAGCTTTGGATACAGGAGCGACTGGCTAACTGCTCGCTAAGCTGGTAATATGATTGCCTTATGACCAAGAAAGAGATAATGGATTTGCTCGGTGGGGTAGAGAAAGTATTTGCTGAGGAGGCGAATTTGATTCGCTTGGAATCAGGCCGGGTGGTTTTCGTTGGTGATACCCATGGCGACTTTGAGGCCACTGGGAAAGTTATCCAGGGGTATCTTAAGCCAGGAAACAAGCTGGTCTTCCTTGGCGATTATGTTGACCGCGGTCCAGCTTCTCTGGAGAATATCAACTTCTTGCTTCAGCAAAAACTTGAGCATCCTGAGAGCATCTTCCTCCTCATGGGCAACCACGAGGGTTACGGTGTAGTGCCTTTCAGCCCGGCCAATTTCTGGGAGGGATTGGATGCTGAACTCCGCCACTGGTATATCGCAGTTCTTTCCAAGCTGCCGCTGGTAGCGTCTACAACGAATGGCGTGATTGCTTTGCATGGAGCTCTCCCTGATGTGCCCAGCTTGGGGGATATCAACGGGATAAATCTGGGTGGTGACCGATGGCATCAGACAACTTGGGGCGACTGGCAGGAAAGGGAAGGGGGCTTTCTGGGGTTTGATTCCTATACTGGCAGGCCGCAATTCGGCCAGGGCTGGTTCGAAGAAATCATGTCCCGCTTTGACAAAAATATCTTGATAAGGTCTCACCAGCCCAATGCTCCCCAGGTGATGTACGGAGGCAGATGCCTGACTATCTTCACCTCGTCGGCTTACAGCCACTATGTTCCTGAGCGGACTGTGGCTGTGCTTGATTCGGAGGAGGAAGTGCACAGTGTGGCTGACGTGAAGATAGAGGTTGTTTAAGCTATCGCAGGGCTGATTGATTTTCGGGCAAGCGTAGCAATCGCCCTTTCGGCTGCTGAAATCAGCTTAAAGCACACTTTGCCTGTGGCTGATGCCGTCGTCTCTGCTACCGCAACGGAGGAAGGCTGCCCTGCGGTGACCTATGGCCCGCATTTTAATAGAGCTTCAGGCATAGAAGATGCTATGAGGAAAGTCGGTGTGGCGACTATTTCATTTGCATGTGGCATTTAGAATGTAGAGCACGTGTTCCTGTATACCGCGGCAACCGATCCGGTAGCCCGAAAAGGACATCTAGGGCGATGATGGACGAGATCAGCGAGGGTGGAGGAGTTGATAGTGACCTTTTGCTGGATTTTTCAACCATCCCTGAAGATGGAGTGCTGAGACTGTGCAAGGCAGGCTTGATGACGGAGAAGATGCACCACACAAGGGCGCGTGTTGCCCCTGCTGCTCACTTCTTCATGGAGGGTGTCAAGGTCAACGCGAACGGTGAGGCCGGCATTGATGGCCTGTATGCTGCTGGGGAAGTCTGTGGCGGCGCTCACGGAGCTAACAGACTTGCCGGGAATGCTATCAGTGAGGCTCTCGTTTTCGGCGCCATTACCGGGAACCGAGCGGCTCGGAGAGCGTCGACAATGCGACATAGGCTTCCTTTTGAACAGGAGGTAACTGCCGAAGTAGAGCGCCTGAATGCTTTGGCCTCCGGTAGAGGGACAGGCCACCTCAATGAGTTGGAGCAGTCTGTGAAGCAAACCGTGTGGTACAAAGTGGGAGTGATAAGGGATAAGAAAAGCCTACACGATGCCCACCTGGATATAGTTGCGTTGAAAGACGAATTGGCAAGTGTATCATTGACACATGACCGACAGCTGTCCCAGGCTGTCAAGTTGGCCAATATGCTAACGGTCGGTGAGATGGTCTGCAAGGCTGCCTTGATGCGGACGGAGAGTCGCGGAGCCCACTATCGTGCCGATTACCAGGAAGAAGACGACAGTCAACGGCTGAAGGCCATAGAGATTTCTTGCCAAAGTGGGAAGATGACACCGAGGGCGTTCCCAATCGAAGGTGCTTCTGTTCCATATGAATCCAGGAGTTCTTAGCTCTTACTCCCAAGCGTAATGAGCTCGTGGTCATTGGCAACATCACTTGAGACCGTTGCTATGTAAGTTGTAAAAGCCTCTAGGATAATCAGGCCTGGAGGTTACCCTAAACTGGGGTTAAAACCTTCGGTTTGTTGCCGTTTTTCTTGATACTGCTGAAAAGTCCCTCCCTTGTGGCCCTGATTTCTTGTTCTCGACCCTCATACAAATCGCCCGGTTCATGTTTCAAGTTGATAGATTCAAAGTTTGAAAATATAATTGACCTTAGGAATTTACCGTTTCATTTTCCTGTAGTCAAGCGGGGCTCGGGGGACATATGATGCATCCCTTGTATGATGAATTCCTTACATATCTGGAAAACGAGAACAGACAACGGTGTGTTGACTTTTCCCTGTCAAAACTATCGAATAACGAACTTGACGTAGTGACACTCTATGACGACATCCTCGCCCCCTGTATGAGGGAGCGCTTCTGTAGGGCGGACCATAGGGAGATTTGCGTGTGGGAAGAGCACGTGCGAAGTTCCATTGTGAGGACCGTGATTGAATGTTGCTACCCCTATGTCGTCAAAGAGAGAGGTGAGAGGTACCACTCGGGCTTGGCAGGGAAAGTGATTGTGTTTTGTCCTAAAGAGGAGTACCACGAGATTGGTGCTAGGATGGTAGCTGACTTCTTCAGCCTGTGCGGTTTCGATGCAGTATTTGTGGGTGCTAATACTCCTCATGCCGAAATGATAGGGGCAATCGGTTGTGTCAAGCCCAAATATGTGGCCATTAGCGTAACGAACTACTACAACCTTGTTGCGGCTCGCAAGACGGTGCAGCAGATGCTCGTGGTGAGGGAGACGAGCGGGGCTGATTTCAAGATAATCGTAGGAGGACAAGCTTTCGAGCGAAACCCAAATATGGACAAAGAAATGGGAGCCGACTTTGTTCTCAGCACGTTCGATGATATTAGGAGACTCTCGCAAGGAAAATAGCGATGCTGTCATTCAGGATAGCGGTAAGATTCCTTAGGTCCGGTAGAACTCAGACCCTCCTGATTGTTACAGGTATAGCCGTAGCCGTATCGATTCAGGTATTCGTTGGACTCCTAATAGGTAGCTTGCAGAAGAGCCTGGTTGACCGCACCATTGGGAACTCGCCGCATATAACCATTTCTTCTGCAACTGATATCGCTACCATGCGTGATTGGGAAAAACTGGTAGACCGGATAGAGCAGTTGGGTAATACAAAGGCGGTATCCGCGTCAGCAAGCGCTAATGCATTTGTCAGGAATGGGGAAACAGACTTGCCTGTCCTTGTCAGGGGGTTCGATTTTGAAAATGCCGATCGAATATACAATATCCGTAGCTCTATCTACGAAGGAAGACCGTACCAGTCGCAGCGGGAAGTCTTAGTAGGTAGGGATCTCAGGGAGGAGCTTGAGCTAGACATAAGTGACAAACTGGGGGTACTACTGCCCAACGGCGCGGTGAACACCTTTACCATCTCTGGCTCCTACGATCTGGGTGTGTCCAGCATAAACAAGTCGTGGGTCATGGCCAACCTGAAGACAACCCAGGGGCTGTTTGGTTTTGGCGGTCGAATAACCTCGATAGAGATTGCTGTTGACGAGGTGTTCGAGGCGGATATGATTGCTTATGAAATACAGCAGCTGTTGAACGACAAAAGCATCAGGATTGAGAACTGGAAGGAACTGAATGAAGAGCTTCTCAGTGGACTTGATGGCCAGAGAATTTCGAGCACGGTAATACAGGCAGTAATAATACTCTCTGTGGTCATTGCGATTGCCAGCGTGCTTGCCGTCAGTGTGCTCCAGAAATCCCGGCAGATAGGCATTTTGAAGGCAATGGGCATCAAAGACCGCACTGCCAGCCTGATATTCATATATCAGGGTTTCCTCATCGGGCTTGCTGGCTCAATACTGGGCATAGCACTGGGACTCGGTTTACTATATGCTTTCAATATTTTCACCGCCAATCCGGAAGGGACTGCGTTAATAGACCTCTACATCGACTACAGTTTTGTTCTCAGGTCGTGGTTCATAGTATTGCTGGCATCAATATTGGCTGGAGTGATACCGGCCAGGAAGTCATTGCAGCTTAATCCTATAGACGTAATAAGGGAGGGCTGATATGAATAATGTGGTCGAGCTGCAAAGTGTCGACAAGGTATACCGTGGCGTTATTGACACCCAGGTGCTTTTCGGCATAAACCTCAGTTTTGAGGAAGGCTCATTCAATTCCATTATAGGCGAATCTGGCAGTGGAAAATCAACACTCCTGAACATTATTGGCACTCTGGACAAACCTACAAGGGGAGAGGTTTTCATAGATGGCAATAGAACCAATGGCCTGAGTAGAGGTAAGCTTGCGGAGTTGAGAAACAGGACCACAGGTTTTGTCTTTCAATTTCATTATCTTCTCCCCGAGTTTACGGCCAGGGAGAACGTCTTGATGCCCTCTGTCATCAGCAGGAAGGAGCCAGCTGAGCTTGTAGCCGATAGGGCTGACGAGCTGTTCGAGATGTTAGGTATATCTACGGTAAAGAACAACCTGGCGACTAAGATGTCTGGAGGCGAGCAGCAGAGAACTGCCATAGCTAGGGCTCTGATAAACAACCCCAGGATTGTGCTGGCCGATGAACCCACTGGCAACCTGGATTCTGAGAACACGACGACGATATACAAGAGATTTCGCCAGATAAACGAAAGGTACAGGACAACATTCATAATTATAACGCATGATCGCAGGATCGCCGAAGAAACTGACAGAATTGTTGAGATAAAAGACGGCAGGATTGTAGTTGACATAAAGAAATGACATCCGCCTGATGATCCAGTCTCGGCTGCCGCGGCTGACACAGTTATCGTAGCCCTTTCGGCTGCTGAAATCAGCTTACTATAAGGCAACTAACATATTGACTGACCTGTTATATTCTGTCATATAATGAGAATTGAAGAAGGTGGTTTTACTATGCCTGCAGTTGAAGTCAATCACATAGTCAAGTCCTACGCAGATAAGGCCGCGGTCGACGACCTATCCTTCTCCGTTGCTCAAGGTGAGATATTTGGCCTAATTGGGCCTAATGGCGCGGGCAAGACTACCACCATCAGGATGATGATGGACATCATCAAACCGGACTCGGGCGATGTGACAATCCTAGGCGAGAACTTGAGTGAAGCCAGCAAGAGTAAGCTTGGCTACCTGCCTGAGGAAAGAGGACTGTATAGGAAGCTGAGTGTCCTCGACTCCATCATCTACCTTGCCTCCCTCAAGGGCATGGACAGGCACTCAGCCGAGGAAAAGGCTAACGAGCTGCTCAATCAGACAGGTATGCTTCACCACAAAGGAAAGAAGATTGAGGAATTGAGCCGGGGCATGGGCCAGATCATCCAGTTCATCGTTACTATCATCCACGACCCGGAACTGGTTATTCTGGATGAACCCTTTGCCGGTCTCGACCCGGTTAACACCGAGTTACTGAAAAGGATGTTCGCTGACCTGAGGAATCAAGGTAAAGCTGTAATCCTGAGCACACACAGGATGAATGAAGTAGAGGAGCTTTGCGACCGCATATTAATGATAAATGACGGACGCGCCGTTCTTTACGGGAATCTGAGTGAAATCAAGTCAAGATATAGAAAACATTCGGTTATTCTGGATTTTGAGAAGGAGTTAAGGGAAGTGCCTGGAGTTACCGAGAAGCGCACTCATAAAGGCTACGTTGAGCTTGTCCTTGATGGAAATACAACTCCTCAGCAAGTCCTGGAGCGATTGCTAAGCACCGGCATAGTAATCAATCGCTTCGAAGTAGCTACTCCTTCGCTGAACGAAATATTCCTGGAGGTGGTGGGGGAAAGGCATGAATAAGACGCTTTTGATATTCAGACACGAATTCCTGCACACGATAAAGAGGAAAGGGTTTATCATTATGACCCTTATTGTGCCACTCCTAGCCCTCCTGGCCATAGGAGTTTTCCAGCTCATATCGGGAATTGCCAAGCCGACAGTGGAAATAACAACCATTGGATATGTAGATGAGTCCGGTGGATTCCAGCAGTATACCAGCCAGGGAAACATAACGTTGGTTTGCTTTGACACATCGGATGATGCGACTAAAGCCTTGGTCAAGGGCGATATCAAAGAGTATTTCGTCATTCCATCGGATTACGTTTCGATTGGAGTGATTAGCCGTTATACCCTGGAAAAACAGTTAGATGCACCGGCCGACATTACGGCGGCGATAAAGAATTTTCTCCTGAGTAATCTCTTAGGGGGAAGGATACCCCCGGAGACCATAGACCGGGTAGAAGCACCCTTGAATCTGGTTACCACCAGGCTTACTGAAACCGGCGCCGTGGCTCCGGAGCAAGGCGGATTGGGGAATCTTATCATTCCCGGTGTTTTTAGCCTTCTACTGGCGCTCTCCATCATTTTCTCCTCCACTTATCTGCTGCAAGGGCTTGGCGAGGAGAAAGAGAGCCGCCTCATCGAGGTATTGTTGTCCTCCGTTTCCGCCCGGCAATTGCTCATTGGCAAGGTTTTGGGGCTGGGTGTCGCCGGGCTGGTCCAAGTAGTCGTCTGGGTGGTTTCGGCTCCGCTCCTGCTGAATCTGGCTTCCTCATCCATCGGTGGCTTTATCAGCACAATACAATTACCAGCTAACTTCCTTGTTCTGGCTGTAGTGTATTTCATCCTGGGCTACTTGTTGTTCGCCGTGCTTTCGGCAGGTATCGGCGCCATCAGCTCAAATTCCCGGGAAGGACAACAACTGATTGGGATTTTTACAATTCCCTTATTGATACCCCTCTGGTTCGGGTCTTTACTTATAGCGTTTCCGAACAACCCAATTTGGGTAGTTCTTACTATTTTCCCTCTCACAGCTCCTGTGGAAGTGATAATAAGGCTGGGCGTGAGTGATATACCTGCCTGGGAACTGGCTGCCAGTATAGCGGTGCTGGCATTGTCCATCATTGGGGGGCTGTTATTGACAGCCAAGGTTTTCAGGACTTACTTGCTCATGTATGGGAAAAGACCAAACCTCGGGGAAATTGTCCGGAGCCTCAGGAGCGCTTAGTTCAAAGGTAAGACTCTCCTCTCCCAACGTGTATTCAGTAAGGCCTACCTCTTTCTGGGGTATGCCCCATACGCTGGCAGGCCTCAATTCGGCCAGGACTGGTTCGAAGAAATCATGTCCCGCTTTGACAAAAATGTCTTGATAAGGTCTCACCAGCCCAATGCTCCGCAGGTGATGTACGGAGGCAGATGCGTGACTATCTTCACCTCGTCGGCTTATAGACATTATGTCTCTGAGCGAACTGTGGCTGTGCTTGACTCGGAGGAGGAAGTGCACAGTGTGGCTGATGTGAAAATAGAGGTTGTTTAAGCTATCGCAGACTTAATCTGGTTTTGATAGAGGAGGAGGCTCTGTTGGTGGTAGCTCAGATGGTGAAAGGCAGAATAGTGCCTTTAAGCGAGGAAATCGCCCTTTCGGCCGCTGAAATCAGCTTAGAATACACTTTACCTATGGCTGTTGCCGTCGTCTATGCTACTGCAATGAAGGAAGCCTGCCCTGTGGTGACCTATGACCCGCATTTGGAGGAGTTAGTGGACGTGATTTATGTGGAAGCGCAGGTAAATGCCTAGACACTATTGAGCAGAATGCCTTATTGTTTAATTCCCGTCACCCCCTGATATGACTGGCGCGCTGGCTGTGGTTCGTACACAGGGGTTGGATTCATAGGGAGCTACTAACTGCTCATTCACTAGAGCAGCCCTCTTTCTCTGAGGAATTTCTTCCATTCATCTATAGCTCTTCGTGCTAAGTCGTAGGCATCTTCCCAATGGTCTGCCGAATTACTACCCTTATACTTGCGAGTAACGCTAAAGATAACTGGATAGCCACTTGGATGATTATGCTTGCCTTCCGAGATTAGCTCTGTGTTTTCGCGATGTTGATTGTTGACGCGGAGGTGTTTCTGCTTTGTTTCTATGTCCCCACAGGCGCGGATATTGAACGCCTCCGCCGTACCCAAGAACGCGCCGATGTCGGCTTCTGGTGCATGTGCGGTTGGATCATAAGCCAACCAATCTTTCAAATTCCAAATGTCAGCCACGACTGCCTCAATGCTGTCTTTACATTTATCATGGGAGCGGTAGTGTTTGATACACTCGGACATGCAGGTCTCAAACTTACTATTGATGCTTTTCCATTTGTCTTTCCACATTGGTGCTACTGCCATTGATGCGATTCCCCCGAATACTCTGCTTGATCAGCAACCTGATGCCGCGGCCCTGCGGCCCAATCAAGTGAACTCCCCAAATCTTCGCACATAATTTTTCGCCTGTTTCAATAGCCTTGAGTTCCTCCAAGTTATTATACCAATTCTTGAAAATGACGGATTGTTCAGTCAGGGCATTAGATGTTAACAGGGCTGTTATTTTGACTGTCGTGTCTCATAAGCCTGCCTCTTTTCTCAGGGTTTCGGCTTCGTCAGTTTTCTCCCATACGAATGTCCAGCCCTGGCTGGAATTGTAGTTGCTAATTGATTATTGGCCTTAACTCTTTCCTATTCTGAATATCTTGGTCCCACATATAGGGCATACACCCTGGGTCGCCGGTTTGCCATTCTTCATGGTTACGGCCCTAGCATCTTTGATTTCTCTTTTGGTACGGCACTTCATGCAGTATCCTTGCATCTGTTCACCTCCTTCTTGTGTGCGAAATGGATCTCCCACTCTTACATTCGTCGCCCGAGGTCCTTTAGGTCCCCTTTCCAAGTCGAACTCAACATTGGTGCCCTCTTCCAGTGCATCAAAATCTTCTCGCTCTAAAGCGGAGAGGTGGAAGAAGACGTCCTCGCCATCTTCAGCGGTAATGAAACCGAAACCTCGTTCCCGGATGAGCCTCTTTATCTTCCCTTCCAAGCGATTCACCTCCTTTGTGAAATAGAAATCCCACAAAGCCTGCCAGGGCTTGCAAGACTGAGCCGTAAATTGATCATATGGCAGATTTATAGCAGTTCACTCTATTTGATGCAAGCATATTAACAGCGGCTTTCTCCAATGGAATCTGAGCCCTTGGTCAATATCGTTGAACACTGTGACGGATTGGTTAGCCAGGACATTGGGTGCTGGAAGGGGCTGTTGTTTTGAATTTACGCGCCTCATAAGCCTGCCCCTTTTCTCAGAGTCTCGGCTTTGTCCGTTTTTTCCCAGGGGAGGGCGAGGTCATCTCGGCCGAAGTGACCGTAAACAGCAGTCTGGCGGTAGATGGGGCGGCGCAGGTCCAGGGTCCTGATGATGGCTTCAGGGCGAAAATCGAAATGTTTGCTTATCAGGCTCACTATGGTCTCATCGGGGACCTTGCCAGTGTCGAAGGTCTCCGCAGATACCGATAGGGGACGGGCCTTGCCGATGGTATAGGCGAGCTGGATTTCAATATAATCAGCAAGTCCGGCAGCCACTATGTTCTTGGCGGCATATCTTGCCATGTAGGCAGCGGAGCGGTCTACCTTGGTGGGGTCTTTGCCGGAGAAGCAGCCTCCGCCATGTCGGCAAATGGCGCCATAGGTATCTACGATAACTTTGCGCCCGGTAAACCCGGTATCGCTTACCGGTCCGCCAATGGCAAACTGGCCGGCACTGTTAACGTAGATTCTGGTTTCGCTATCCCTTAAATTAGAGGGAATGACTTTGTGGACTACTTGCTCTGTGAGGTCGTGCTCTATGATGCTGCGCTCCACTCCGGGGTCATGCTGAGCGCCGAGAACGACACAAACGACTCTTTTTGGTATGCCATGACTATATTCAATAGTGACCTGGGATTTGCCATCGGGGCGCAGGTAGGGAATTGTCCTGTCCTTCCTTACTTCAGCTAGACGCCGACACAGCTTATCCGCCAGTGTAATGGGCAAGGGCATTAACTCGGGTGTCTCTCGACAGGCAAAGCCGACCATCATTCCCTGGTCGCCAGCGCCAGTCTTATCCAGAGTTTCGTCGGTTGTCTCTCCTGTTCTTGTCTCTAAGGCTTGGCTAACGCCAGCGGCAATGTCAGGTGACTGCTGCTTGAGGGAGACGAGGACGCCGCAAGTTCGATAGTCGAAACCGTACTCGGGTCTGGTATATCCAGCCTCCTTGATTACCTGGCGGACGATATCGGGGATCTCCACGTAGCAATCGCAGGTAATCTCTCCCAAGACTATTACCATTCCCATGGCCACGGCGACCTCGCAGGCAACGTGGGCAAGTGGGTCTTTTTCCAGCATGGCATCAAGCAGGGCATCGGAGATTTGATCGCACAGCTTATCTGGATGTCCCTCGGTAACCGACTCTGAGGTGGCTAAATATGAATCCGACAGACCAAAACTGCCTATCATTTCGTTCCCCCTTTCACTTTATGTACCTGCCTCCCAGCTATGCAGGTATTCTTCTTGTTCGCTGGTTAGAGAGTCAATGGCGATATTCATAGAGGCCAGCTTCAGCCTGCCTACCTCCTGGTCAATCTCCTCAGGCACAGGATGAACGTCTGGCTTGAGTTGTCCTTTCATCTTAGTCAGATGTTCTACGCATAGAGCCTGGTTGGCAAAGCTCATGTCCATAACACTGGCCGGGTGGCCTTCGGCAGCCGCCAGGTTAATGAGTCTGCCTTCACCCAACAAGTAAATGTGTCGTCCGTCGGCCAATTCATACTCATCAATCGAGGAGCGTATTCGCCTTTTTGATTTGGCTAAGCTCTCCAGAGCTGGAGTATTTATTTCTACGTTAAAGTGGCCGCTATTGGCTAGAATAGCTCCATCTTTCATGTGCATGAAGTGAGCCTTATCAATGACGTTCATGTCTCCGCTAGCAGTAATGAAGACCTGTCCCGTCCTGCTCGCCTCGATTAAAGGCATAACCTGGTAGCCATCCATGGTTGCTTCCAGAGCGGAGATAGGGTTGACTTCGGTGACGATAACCTGTGCTCCCATTCCCTGAGCACGTTTAGCTATCCCTTTGCCACACCAGCCGTAGCCGCACACAACCACTTTTCTCCCGGCCCATAGTATGTTGGTGGCCCTGGTGATGCCGTCCATGGTGCTCTGTCCTGTTCCGTAGCGGTTATCGAAGAATCTCTTGGTCTGAGCATCGTTTACGGCAATGATGGGGTAACATAATTTTCCATCCCTGGCCATATTTCTCAGCCTGATGACCCCGGTGGTTGTCTCCTCAGTGCCGCCAATCACCTTGCTCGCCAGTGCTGTGTACTCTTTGTGGATTGTGGAGACCAGGTCAGCGCCGTCATCCATGGTGAGCTGAGGCTTGTGTTCTATGGCAGTAACGATATGTCGGTAATAAGTCTGGTTATCCTCCCCTTTTATGGCATTGACGGGGATACCATAGGCAACTAAGGCGGCAGCGACATCATCCTGAGTGCTGAGGGGATTAGACGCACACAGAACAACGTCAGCCCCACCCTCCCTCAGGGTTAGAGCCAGGTTTGCTGTTTCGGTGGTAACGTGGAGGCAAGCAGAGATTCTAATGCCGTTTAAGGGCTTCTCTTCAACAAACCTCTCCCTGATTAGCTTCACTACTGGCATTTCCCGGTAAGCCCACTCTATTCGTTGCTTGCCTTCTTCTGCTAGTGAAAGTTCCTTAATATCGTAATTCCTCATCATGGTCATTGAGAGCTTCCTCCTTCGCTCTGCTCAGAACGATAGGTGGAGCTGAACAATCTACTCCAGATTATTTCCATCATCTCACCTGCTGGCCGGAGAGAACTCCATTTTTCTGTCACTGAACTGAGCAGCAACCCAATCAGGTATGTCCACTGTGCCCATGAGAACAGGTTTTTGGTGGCAATCACTGCCCCCGGTCATAATCAGGTTGTGCATCCTGGCGAACTCAATGTAATGTACTGTTGTCTTTGCATCATGCCTTGAATGCCAGCACTCAACGCCGTCTACGTATTCTAGCATATATTCTGCTATAATCTTGGTTTGCTCGTCCAAATTATGTGTTATCCTTATTAAAGATGTTCCGTGGGGGTCATTGGGGTGCGCAAATACCAGTATGCCGCCAGCGTTCCTGACCAGTCTGGACGCTTCAGCCAGAGAAAGCGGATACTTGGGGACGTCACACTTGACCAGATATTTATCGAAGGCTTCCTGTTTGTCCTTCACAATCCCCTTTGCTACTAGGTAGTTCGCTATGTGGGGTCGCCCAAACACACCATCCACGCTATCCTGTATATTCCTCAGGTCTTTGTCGGTGAATCTTGGTATACCCTCTCTATCGAATTCAATATTTAGTCTCTCCAAGATTCGACGTGCTCTTGTTTTCCTGTGTTCTTTCATCAGTTGAAGTTTGTCTCTCAACTCTTGATTACCAGTATCATACTGGTAGCCGAGAAAATCCAGCGAAATAGCTTTGTGCTGTTTAGGATAATTGAAGGTCACATTTAATTCTACCCCGGTGATGTAGGCTATGCCATACTCTCTGGCCAGGACAATAGCTCTTTCCTGGCAGTCTATGGAATCGTGGTCAGTTGTCGACATCAGGTCAATGTCTCTATTTTTTGCTTCCTGGAAAACCTGTTCGATGGAGAGATTGCCATCCGAGCAGGTCTTGGTATGGATGTGTAAGTCTATTTTCATTTGGCGCTTTCGCGGCTGTTCCTGCTTGGTCTCTTGATTTAGCTTATCACCTTAAAATAGATTTCCGATGGGTTGACTTCGCTGCCTTTTCTCCCGCCATAATAAATGGACTTTTCCAATTTGAATTCAGCCAAGCTTCTCAGCCAATCCTCCTTTTCCATCAACCTCTCATCTCCAAAATCTTGCCCGGGGTACCAGAATGAAGGGACACTAAAGAGAACGATTTTGGAAACTCGTAGCTGCTCCTTGAGTAGTTTTGCGGTATCACCATCAGCGAAATGCTCGAAAAAACCTTGTGAAAAGCAAACATCAAAGCTTTCGTCAGCAAATGGCAAATTGAGGGCATCTGCTTTCACAAAAGCTACCCTTCCTTTCAAATGAGCGGTGTTTTCTCGTGCCCTTTCTAATACGCCATCGTTGTTATCGATTGATATTATGTTATGAACGAGATATGACAAGAAGATGCTCAGGGCTCCGGTCCCAGTACCGACCTCCAGTAGATTTGGTCCGTTGGATGCTACTTCGATTAACAAGGGTTTATGCTCCCATATGCTGTTGATATACCTCTCCAGAGAGAGGGGCCTTTCTTTGTAGTATTGCTCCCAGTTCATCAAATGCCTCCTACTTCTCATAAACTTCTAATGTCTCTTCAATAGAGAGATTGCTATCCGAGCCGGTCTTGGTATGGATGTGTAAATCTATTTTCACGGCTTAAAGCTCTACAAGTTCTCCTTTCCTGAGAACACGGTAATCGACTTTTGGGGGAGTAATGCTTTCATCAACTACCGTTCCCCAATCCTCAAGGATTACTGCTCTAAAGATTATACCTATCGTCTTCCCATCTTCTTCACCTAAATCCCTGACAGGAAAAAGGATTTCTCCGAAACGATATTTCCTTCCATTTGTATCTTTAAGAATGCTAGATACACCCCGACCCTCTTTCAGATTTAGAATCTCCCCGCCTAACTTCACCTGCAAGGGATGCACGGACATTGTAGGAAACCGTTCCACAAGCTCAGCCCTGACATATGACCTCCGTGAACCTGTATCCAAAACTGCATTTAACTTCTCACCTTCTATCTCTACTTCTACCAAAGGTCTAGACATAAAATACTCCCAACCTTTACCTTTTTCCCATAGCAATGATATACCAATCTTCAGGTGCGTCGTATTGTGTATCAACTACAAGGTGGATTATATTGAGCTCAGGATTCAATTCCTTCAGGTCATCCAGGTCTATCTCTTCGAACCTCTTTTTATTGTTAAGGTAGGCCTGTTCGTTTAATGCGTTTGACTTGTAGTCCTCCCTTGTACGCCTCAGTATCCTGGCTACGGCCACTTCCTGCGGGCAGTGGGTCTGAAGGACAACGAACGTCTTATTGTGTTTGGCTGCTATTGCAGCGGCTCGCCTCCGCAGTGACTGAGTGACAAAGGTGGCATCCATTATCACACTGTCGCTCTTCCTTAGAGTCTCATCAGCCCGTCGGAACGTCTCATCATAGACCATGGTTCGTTTGTCCATATTCGAGGCAACCTTCTCATCGAATATATCCTCGTTCCTGAGTACCTCTAATCTAATCAAATCAGTTCGAAGGATGGGATAGCCCTTAATCTTGGAAACTTCCTCGCTGGTCTCAGTCTTCCAGGTGCCGGGCAGACCGCAGGTGATAAGCAAAGTGTCAGCCCCCAACTCGCTTTTTATGAATTTGCTGAATGGTTCTTTCAAATTAACATGAACCTCATAGAAACTCCACTTTCGTTATGTCGAAGACAATCTGTTTGCCGTCTGCCTCGTGCAGGCACCCCTCACACCTTATTCGTTTCTCCCCAATAAGACCCCATTTCTTTAGTTCGTCTTGTGTCCGGAATTTCAGGTATTTCACTCTGCCTTTGCGGGGGTAAAGTGAGACTGTGAAGTAGTCTGAGAATGGTGGATAGTGAGCCTCGTCTGGGCTAACTATGGCGTAGATAACTCCTTGCAAAATAGCTCTTTTTCCTTGTTTTTCGACTACAGAAACATCATCAGGTAGACAAGAACCTGTGCAAATCGGACAACTCATCTTTTAGAGCCTCCACCAAACTATTGTGTATTTTTGTTTCTCAGTGTCAGGTCCGATAAGATTCAATGTAACATTCATACTCAAGTTATCAGCTAGCGCCTAACAGCCATATTGACGAACTCGGGTTTGGGTAATCCGATTTATTTTGCCCCTCATTATGTATGACTCCGCAAGCTTAAGATATCTCTGGGCGACAGCGTTATTTCTTGCATTATGAACATTTGGGCCCAAGCTGCCTTCCGAATCAAACGCCAGTGATCTTTTTCTATTGCTTCTTTGAGTTATCTCATTAACTCTTTTAATTGTTCTATGGTTAAATCTGCATCTTTCAGGATGCTTCTTAAGACCTTGGGGTGGAGAATCTTCCCGGAATGAAATGGAACAGTTACTCTTGTGCCCTCGCGGTTTTTATAAATTTTGTGGCTTCCGCTTTGCCGTGTACAGAAGAATCCAGCCGTTTCCAATGCCCTCATTGCTTCAGCAGCGGTTAGCCTTGGAAGTTTCTCTGTCATACTGCTACTTCTAGTGATGTCAGGCTGACAGATTCCGGTTGAGGGATCTTTTCACCGCTCTTCAGTCTATCTTCTGCATGAAGGCGTATGGCATCTGTAATGCTCTCCAAAGCTTCTTCGTAAGTATCCCCTTGGGTGTAGCACCCTTGAAGCTCAGGGCAGAAAGTGAAATAACCATCCCTATCTTTCTCAATTATTACTGAAAAACGGTAACTCTTCATAGTCCACCTCCAATTCCATTCAGCATTATACCTTGTGAGTGTCTCTGAGACAATTTAAGGGGAAAAATGCCTTAGCATAATCTACCCCCCTACTAGTGAATTACAAACCCTGAGCTCCAAATGGTAAACAGTAATGAAGGTTCTAACTCCAAATAGTCAAATACTTCTGATTGTTGAGCTTGTTTAGAGCGTTGTGCTTTGAATTTCGGATTTCTCCGATATATACGATTCGGCGAGCTTGAAATACTTCTGGGCGGTTTCTAGAGCCGTTGCTTTCTCGTTCTGTGAAATAAGTGGGTCATCTAGCTTGAAGCTTTCTACCTTGCCTCTGACATAGGCGCGGTAGCATTTGTAGAAGTTGAGCAACTTCAGCAATTCCTCATCTTGTGATAACTTTACATAAGTATTTACTAGCTGTCGAGAAAGGTCTGCCTGCTGGTAGCGGTCCAAGTCCATGGCCAGGAAGGCGATCTCCGAGGCCACGTCGGAATACCTGAACCTATCATTGAATTCAATGCAATCGTAAATACAAATGTCGGCGGTGAAGCAAACGTGGGCGGCATGAAGGTCACCGTGGCAGTCCCTTATCCTGCCTTCCTTTACTCGTTTATCAAACAGGCTGGCGTTGCTATCAATGAAATCATCGGTGTAGCCTTTAATGTGGTTATACGTTGTTCTGGGGATGGAGAGGCCAATGTACTTTTCAGTTTGAGCGAAGTTTTCATTGGTGTTTTGGCGAATGGTATCCAGTTTGCCAAAAGCAGCGATTTGAGGGTTTGTTCTGGCGTTCTGGTGAAAGCCTGCCAGTTTTTCAGCCACTCTGGCTATCATGTTCTTGGTTACTTTACCTTGAGGCAGAAGCACATCCATCATGCGCTCTTGAGGTAGTTGTCTCATTTTAACGGCATACTCTACTGCCTCACCTTGTCCTTCGACGTGAACCCCGACGCTATCTTCAGTAATCGGCACTACGGCTAGATAGGCGTTGGGGCAAAGTCGTCGGTTCAGTTCCACTTCCTGACGGCAAAAGAATTGACGTTTCTCCAGGGTTGTGTAGTCCAAATATCCTAGATTTACTGGCTTCTTCACCTTATACACATAATCCCCGGTGAGGAAAACAAACGACATCTGTGTTTGGACTACCTTTACCTCTGGTGGATTATGAGGGTAGGTTTGGGGCTCAAGCAGCGCCTCAAGGCTATATGGCAGCCTGGAAACTGAGTTATCCAATTGGTTTCGCAACTATGGTTGTCTAGTGAAGTCGAATTAACAGCATTACCTGACTCTGTTAACAGCGACAACTGCAATGACTCCCACTCAATCCGGATTTGCCGTGCTGGGCCGTTACAGGGGGTTGAATGCCAGAACGGTGTTCATTTCTTCGCCCTCACCATGGTGCAGGTAGGAGACGGTGAGTGGTATACCGATTGTTATAGTTTCAGGCTTGCTGGCATCCACTCCCTCAATGCGAGCCACAACTCTTGGCCCCTCGTCTAACTCGACGACTCCCGAGCAGTAAGGGTGCTTCCTATCATAGCCTTGTTGTACCATAGAAGGAGGACCGACAAATATGCAGGTATAGCCGGCAAGCTTGCCATTACCTTTCAGCTCAACCCAGTCCATGTTTGTGCTGTGACACTTGGTGCAAACGGGATGGGGAGGGGCAAATAGGGCGCCGCACTTCTTGCATCTTGAGCCCATGAGCTTTTCGCTGTTAAGAAACTGCCTGTAAGAAACGTCAGAAATAGGTTTTTCATCCATTGTCTTATCTCCTTTCGAGAATGGTGAATGTGCAGGTGCCTCCTGTACCTCCCAGGTTTTGTGAAGCACCGATGTGCAGGTCCTTCTTGGGGACTTGCCTTTCTCCAGCTTTGCCTCTTAGCTGTGTCCATACCTCATAAAGTTGTGCTGTTCCAGTTGCTCCTACAGGGTGTCCTTTGCACTTGAGCCCGCCTGAGGTATTAATTGGCATTGGTCCATCCAGCCGGCTTAAGCCTTCGGCATATGCTTTATATCCTGCTCCTTCCGGGAAGAAGCCGAGGTCCTCTGTGTGGATAAGTTCGGCTATGCTGAAGCAATCATGTACTTCAGCGAACTGAATGTCTTGGGGTTTGAGCCCTGACATGCCATAGGCCTCGCTGGCGGCATTCTTGTTAGCTTCAAACGAAGTAAGGCTGGGAGCGGCATGCAAACCTCGGCCACTACCCTGTCCTATTCCTACGACATAGAGGGGGTCGTCAGTGAAGTTCTTGGCTATGTTCTCAGCAACCAGTATGACACAACTTCCTCCATCGCTGATAGGACAACAATCGTAAAGGTACATGGGCCAGGCAACCGGGGGGTTAAATCTGGGGTCCCGCAGAGCCTCCTTTTCGTCTTTCCAACTTGGCGGCGGCTCACCCTTTGTCTTGGCCCGTTGAATCTTTTGATTCATAATGTCTCGGATGGAGACATTGAACTGGGCCTTTGGGTTCAGACGGGCGTTGTTGTGACTTTTTATGGTGATATTGATAAGGTCATCGTGTGTCGCTCCATATTTGGCAAAATAGGCGGTAGCCATAGCGCCAAAAACACCAGGAAAGGTAAATCCGACCTCCGACTCATAAGGGGAGGTTGCCAGTGCCAAACCTTCGGTGACCTCCTCCGTGGTGCGTTTTGACATCTCCTCAACTCCGCCTACCAGAACGATGTCGTAAAATCCTGAGGCGATAGCAAAAACGGCGTCTCTGAAAGCTAGGGTGCTTGATGCGCAGGCCCCCTCTGTTCTCGTTGATGCCTTTGGGGCTAGCCCCACCAGATCAGAGATTATCGGCCCCCAATGCCCCTGGTGTACAAAGAAATCATTGCTGAAGTTTCCCAACCAAATGGCTTCGATATCTTCAGGGTCTATGCCCTTGTCCACTGAGCTGATGCATTCCTTGAATGCCTCCACAAATACATCCTTTGAGTCCTTGTCTGCAAACATGCCGAATTTCGACATTCCAGCTCCAACCATAGCTACTCCTCTTGCTAGTTTTCTTTGCTTTTGCATTTCAAACCTCCTGAAGTACGGAATTATTTATTGCTCCTTATCTATTCGAACCTTCTGGCTAGTCACCAAGCTAGTTATTATATTAGACCGAGCCAGCCAAGTAAAGCGGCCCAATGGACCGTTCTACATCGATAGGTGCGAAATTTCAATCTGATGGTCCGGGTCACTTGCCAATATCCTCGGCTGGGAGTTGCCCGTGTCACCATAGCCATAGATTATGCTCTTCGTGATTAAGCAAAGACAAACGTTGGCCTGGCCAATCCAGTCTCGGCTTCCTTGCCGCCAATGGAGTAGGCGTCTCCGGGGAATACCTTACTACGAGGCCCTAACTTCACCCTTTTGCCAATTATTTCCATGGTTACCTTGTTCGGGTCGATGTTAGTCAGATTTCCCATTATCCAGGGCCCCTCATCCAGTTCGACCATCACTATGGTATAAGGAACTTCGGTTTCGCGCCCCTCTGAAGCTACATAAGAAACGGTGAAAGTGACAATTTTGCCAGTGCCACTTAACTCAACGATATCCAGATTTGTACTGCTGCATTCCTGACAAGCCATCTTAGGTGGGCAGGTAAATTGGCCGCAATCATGGCACTTTAGGCCTAGCAGCTTATCCTTTTTGAGTGCGTTATTGAATTCTTTGAAAGTGAGTCTGTAACTCATTTTCTATGTCCTTCAATTTAGTCACCACCCTTTTTGCAACACGAGATTACAAACAACGCCATCTCCACCTAGGGTGTCAGTCAATCCTATGTCTACTCCTTCTACCTGTCTCTCTGGTTCAACCTGGCCCCTCATTTGATGTACTATTTCACATACCTGACCGGCACCTGTCGCGCCTATGGGGTGCCCTTTGGATTTCAACCCTCCAGAGATGTTTGTTGGTATTTTGCCCCCGATCGCTGCGTCAGCGTTTTCCCAAAGCCTGCCACCTTTGCCAAACTCGGCAAAGCCGAGGCTTTCTGAGGCAATAATACTTGCGATGCTAAAGCAATCGTGAAGCTCGCAAAGATCTACATCCTCAGGTTTGATTCCAGCCATATCGTAAGCTTGCTTGACTGACACCTCTCTCGCTCTGATGCGCGGCAGGTAGTCCTTTTGAGAGCTGAGCTTACCAGATGAACTCTGGCCTACACCAGTAATGTAAACGGGCTTATCAGTCAGCTCCTTTGCCTTCTCTTCTGCGGCTAGAACAACCATGGCAGCACCGTCGGAGAAGGGGCAGCAGTCATATAACTGCAACGGAGAGCAAACCATAAAGCTATGAAGGACATCCTCTATGGTGATCTCTTTGTGGAATTGAGCCAGGTGGTTGTATAGCCCGTATTGATGTGATTGGACGGAGACCAGGGCCATTTGTTCCTTAAGTCTTTTCAGTGGTGTGTTGTATTTGGAGGAATAGAGGTGAGCTAACATGGCGAACAGACCAGGGAAAGTCAAGCCGGTGGGGTACTCGTAGTGACTGTCGTGACCCATGGCGAAGGTGCGCGTTGCCAAGGGCGTGCCCATTTTGGCTGCTGTCTCTACTCCACCGGCTAGGACTATGTCATAGAAGCCCGAAGCGACCCAGACAAAAGCATCCCTTACTGCTAAAGCCGACGAAGCACAGCCGCCTTCAAATCTGGTAGATGGAATGTAGAAAGCGCCAATGTCGTCAGCGCAATAGGACTGTAGCATGAGTTGCCCTTCGGAAAAGTCTCCCAGAACATTGCCGATAAACAGCGCTTGTATATCTCTAGGCTTCAGGTTTGCCTCATTGGTGGCATCGATAGCTGCCTCGGAGAATAGCTCCACAGATGACTTCTCCGCAGCAAAGGTGAATGGTGTGTGGCCAGTGCCAACGACCGCTACCCTTCTCATTTCTACCTCCTGATTAACTAGCTACTCATTCTGTCGGTGGTCGTCTGCCGGGCAAAAGGCGAGTAGTTTTCCCTGTTCAGACTGCCCTTCGTTCCCTTTATTTTACACCTAATGTCTGGCGAGCAATAGCCCATCGTTGCATCTGCGAGGTCCCCTCGTAGATTTCGGTTATTCTCTGATCGCGGGCGTAGCGCTCCACGGGAAAGTCCCTGGTATAGCCATAACCACCGAAAATCTGAACTGCCGTGTGACAAACCCTGTGAGAAGCTTCGGTGGCGAAGAGTTTTGCGATTGCGGCCTCCTTGATAAACGGTTTTCCTTGGTCTATCAGCCAGGCGGCTTTATAGACCAGCAGCCGGGCCACTTCGATGTCTGTGGCCATATCGGCAATCATCCATTGGATTGCTTGCATTTGAGCCAACGATTTACCAAAGGCCTCCCTCTCTTTCGTATAGCCTACGGCAGCATCATAAGCGGCTTCAGCAATGCCTAATGCTTGAGAAGCTATTGTAATTCGGCTAGCATCTATAGCTTCCAGGGCCATTCTAAATCCCTTTCCCTCTTCACCTACTCGATTGGCAATAGGGATCCTACAATTGTCAAAGACTAGCTCGGTCGTTGAACTACAATGCTGGCCTGTTTTTCTCTCCTTCTTACCTACAGAAAGGCCAGGAGTGCTTTTTTCCACAACAAAACAGGAAAGCCCGTGGTATCCCAGCGATGTATCCTTAGTAGCATAGACGGTGCCGAACTTGGATTCCTCTCCGTTGGTTACGAAGAGTTTATTGCCGTTGAGAACGTAATAATCACCATCTTGTGCGTATCTTGTCTGCATCAGGGCAACATCGCTTCCGCCCGCTGCTTCGGTGACGGCAAAATAGGCTATGTCTCCAGTGCTGCACCGTGGAACATAGTTTCGCTTCTGCTCTTCGGTGCCGTACCTGACAATGCTGTCCATAGCCGCGCCACAGCTAACCAGATATGCAGTACCCATGCCAGCGGAACCACGAGCAATCTCCTGTGTAGCTATGCACAAGAGAATCTCACCGCCGCCACTGCCGCCATATTCCCTGGGTAATGCTACTCCACATACTCCCAGGTCAGCCATTCTTTTCCATACTTCGTAGGGGAAACTTTCCTCATCTTCCCATTGGGCAGCTACAGGCTCAATTTCCTGGACCACGAAGTCATGCACCATCGCTTGGAACATCTTTTCTTCTTCGGCAAAGTCAAAATCCATTCAACCCCTCCCTGATTAGTTCTACTCAATCCGTGAGGCTATAGCACGGGCATTATTTTTGGCTGGCATTTATTGCAGAAGTCTACCTCTTTGTAATCAGTATCAGCCAAGCTATTGGAGAAGTGCATGACGCACTTAGCATTGTGGCAGTGGTTTAGGCCGAAGGTATGTCCCAGCTCATGGACTATTTCTTTGGTGGCTCTTTCTATAAGCAAGGCTTTATCAGGTGCCAGGCCATAGTATTCCTGCCTCAAGCGACATAAGGAGATGATTGCTGTTGCGGAGACGATGTCAGCTTCACCAAAGACGAAATTGAGTCTCGGGGCGCAAAGGTCCACATCAGCTATACCTACAAATCTCTCATTTCTTTCCTTGGGTGAATTGCTTAAGGTAGCTAGCAAGTCTGAGGCGAGGTATTGTCGTCTTTCAGGGTTATAGGCGTGAGCTAGATAGCTGAAGCCCTCTTCTATCTCCACAGGGCAGTGGAAAGCAAGATTGACTTTTTCCCTGAGCTCTTCCATTACTTCGTTGGCTACGTCACCCAACGGTTTAAGTGCGATCTTCATTTGGTAGCCATTTCCAGCCATCTTAAGATTTCCCTCAATGCTTGATTATGGTTGTCCCTGCTTACTAGGAGCAATTCAACTTGAGGATGGCTTTTGACTTCATCGGCAAAGGGATGGGGACCAAGCATAATGGTGCCTAACACCTTCTTATCGCTGTCGATTGCTTGACGCACGACTTGCTTGAATTGTAGCGATAACAGCTCCATCTTGCCAATCTCGTCAATGATGGTTACATCATATTCCTTCAATGCCTGGTGGATAGCAGGCACGCCGACTTCATCCAGACTATTGATATCAACTTTGTATTTGCTTACCTGGTATGGGCTGGAGATGTTGACATGGGCTAAAATGGCCTGTTGGCCATCAAGGGTGACTATTCTGAATCCTTGTCTTACCCCGCCAGTTCGTATCTCTTCGGTGTAGAAGCCACCGGCTGTGATTCTTGTTCTGCTTATGGCTTCCCTTATAAGGGCTGTTTTGCCTGTCCCCGGCTTGCCAGTTAGAAGCAGAACCCTGTTCACTTCTCCTTAACCGAGGCGTGAGCTTTTCTCTTTTCCTCAAGCTTCTTGCGCCGCTGGCGATGTTTCAGGGCAGCTATTCTTTTCTTCTTGTTCATATCCTGTATGTGAAAATGGATTGTTGTTATTACTATACCATATTTCCTTTGTGGTGAGGAATATTATCCACGGCATGGGTAGACAATCAAATTCCAGTTTAGCTGGCGTTCTCTTTCTCACTCAGGTATTTTCCGATTAGCAGCACCAAATCGCCCTTCATCTTTTCTGGAACATATTTCGGTGATGTGACGATGGCATCTTTTAGTGCGCTGGCACAAGCACAGCTTCTTACTTGTGGGAGGGAGGGAAGGGTCAATTTTATGATTCTCTTGGCAGCATCAACGCCTTTCAGCATGTTGGTCAAAATCATTTCGGTATTTACCGAATCATAGTCTGGATGCCAGCAGTCGTAATCGCTGACAAAGGCAAGAGTGGCATAGCATATCTCAGCTTCTCTGGCCAGTTTGGCTTCAGGTAGTGCTGTCATGCCAATGATGTCGGCGCCCCAGCTGCGATAAAGCTGTGATTCAGCCCGGGTGGAGAATTGTGGCCCTTCCATGGCCAGATAGGTGCCGCCTTGATGTACTTTGGCTCCTGCTTGAATAGCTGCCTCGAACAAAGCTTGGCTTAAAACGGGGCAGAACGGTTGAGCGAAGGCAACATGCCCCACTATCCCATTGCTGAAGAAAGTGCTAGCTCTCCCCTTGGTGCGGTCAATGAGCTGGTCGGGAATAACCAGGTCCAGAGGCCGGATCTCCTCCTTAAGGCTGCCAACGGCGCTCACCGAGATAATCCGTTCCACCCCTAAGGACTTCAAAGCATAGATGTTGGCCCTGGCCGGCAACTCACCGGGGCTTATTCTGTGTCCCTTGCCGTGCCTGGGTAGAAAGGCAATCCCTATCCCTTCCAGGTTACCCAGAGTTACGGCCTCGCTGGGTTCGCCAAATGGCGTGCTTAGCTTTACCTGCTCTATGTCAGTCATGCCTTCCATTCCATACAGGCCACTCCCGCCGATTACACCTATTTTCGCTGTGAACATTGAACTCTCTCCTCCGCCTTTGATTTTACAGGTGATTATAGTATAAAGGAAGCCAGACGGGACATTGCTTCGGCGCTTCGCGCCTGGCAATAGGAGAGAAAGGGACTTACGCCTGTCACCAAGGTGCCGGGGGCTGGCGCAAAGATTGACTTCAGTTTGGTGATATTGCTACACTCAAATTGTCTGTGTAGGCCATGATTGCCCATGGCAAATCCTATTTGAGGAGGGTTGGCTTGGTGGAGAGGAAAGAGCCCTACGCTAGCCAGGAGGAGTTCAACAAACGGGTTATCCACTACCCCGATGTTCCTCTGGTAGAGCTGGTTCCTGGCTCAAAAAGTCACATTGTGTCTGCGGAAAATATCACGGTTAGTTTTCTTACCCAGGAGCCCAATGCTTACTTCCCTCCCCACCGTCATGAATCAGAGCAAGTGATGATAGTTGCAGACGGTGGGCAGGACGAGATAGTCGAAGGGAAGCTATATCATCTGAAGAAGGGAGATGTCATCATACTGCCCTCAAACATAGAGCACGGAGGCTATATTTCAGAAACGGGCTGCAAGGCCATCGACATTTTTTCTCCGCCACGAAACGACCTTGTGGCGAAGCTAAGAAAGGCTTTATCTTCCTAGGATGCTATCCGCGGTAGCTGTGATGCGGAAGAAGTCCGGATGGTTAAGGTTGATTCGTAGAATATCCGAGCAGGCTATTGTTGATTCTAAATTGGGAGGCGAGATATGGATGATAAGGAAAGGAACCTACAGGACATCATAGATTGTGGTGTGGTGGCCATAGTGAGGGTTGGCAGTGCTCAGGAAGCAGTAGAAGTATGCGGGGCTATCGCCAAGGGCGGGGTTAAGCCTATAGAAGTGACCATGACCGTCCCCGGTGCAATAGACGCCATCAAGGAGTTCAAGAGTGCCATGAAGGGCGAAGTGCTGGTGGGTGCTGGCACGGTGCTGGATCCGGAAACAGCCAGAGCGGTGATACTCGCTGGAGCTGAGTTTGTGGTCAGCCCGAACTTGAACCTGAAGGTGATAGAAGTCTGCCATCGCTACGGCAAGGTGGTCATACCTGGGACTTTGACTCCAACCGAGATACTGACCGCTTGGGAAGCGGGCGCTGATATTGTTAAAGTGTTTCCGGCCGGAGCGGTCGGACCAAGATACTTGAGGGATATCAAGGGGCCGTTTCCCCAGATACGGTTGACGCCCACCGGAGGGGTGAATCTAGAGAACACGCCAGACTTCATCAGGGCAGGTGCAGTGGCGGTGTCGGTTGGCACATCGCTTGTGGATAGAAAGGCGGTGAGCGAGAGGAGGTATGACATAATCACTGAAAACGCCAGAAAATTCGTTGAGGCGGTGAGACTGGCAAGGGCAGGGTAGGCTCTGGCAATAAGAGAGGAGTGTAGAAAGATGTTCGATGTTGTAAGCTTCGGTGAGACAATGGTACGGCTATCGCCGCCAAACTACCGCCGGCTGGAGCAGACAAACGTGTTTGATGTGAACGCTGGCGGCGCTGAGATGAGTGTGGCGGTTGGGCTCAGCCGGCTGGGATTGAATGTTGCCTGGGTTTCACGTCTTACCGACAACGAACTTGGCCGGATGATTCGTAACAAGGCACGAGAGCAAGGGGTGGATACCTCCCGCATTGTATGGACAAAGGACGACCGTGTGGGGGTTTACTTCCTTGAGTTTGGGGCCTCGCCAAGAGCGAGCAAAGTGGTCTACGACCGGGCTAACTCAGCAATAAGCCGGATAAAACCGGGAGAGGTAAACTGGGAGGAACTGCTGCGCCAGACGAAGTGGTTTTACACCAGTGGTATTACACCGGCATTGAGCCCTAGCGCTGCCGAGGTCACGGCTGAGGCTTTAAAAACGGCGAAGAAGGTCGGCTGCCAGGTGGGCTATGACCTTAACTACCGAGCCAGGCTCTGGACGCCGGAAGAAGCCGGAAAGTGTCAAGGACCGCTGATGCAGTACGTTGACCTGCTTATTTCCACGGAAGAGGACACCGAGAAAGTGCTGGGCATCAAGGCTGACAGTTACCAGGAAGTAGCCAGGAAGTTGGCCGAGAAATTCAATTTCAAGGTGGTTTGCATAACCATACGGGAAGACATATCGGTGTTGAGGAACCGTTGGACGGCGATAGCTTACTCCGATGGCAAGGTATACGAGGATAGGGTATACGACGTGGAGATAATTGACCGTCTTGGAGCCGGCGATTCCTTTTCCGCCGGGTTTTTATACGGCTATGTCACCGGCGATGTACAGAAGGGGCTCCAGTATGGAGACGCCTATGCTGCGTTGCAGCATTCAAATCCTGGCGATATTAACTGGTCAACGCTGGAGGAGATTGAAAGGCAAATTAAGGGTGCTGGCTTGCGCATAAGCCGGTAAGATGCAGCTACAACTCCCTCTGCATTATGTCCAGAAACTGAGCCGGGCTGGTGATTTGTGTCCCCTGGTATTCTCCTAGATTTAGCAATTGCTTGTGTTCTGAGATGATGAAGTCTGCTCTTCCATTGAGGGCGCAGGATAAGTACGTGTTGCCCCAGGGACACTGCTTCATTGTCTTTATCGTTGTCTCCTTCTCAATCAGCGACGTAGTGACCAGCAAGCCAGCAATGGATTCCTCTAATTCCGCTTGCGCCAGTCGATGCCTTTTGGGTAGCTTCGGAACAGCCAAAGCTCGCTCTAGCTGTTCCATTATGGATGGTGAGGTGAACAGACGGACCCTGTTCTTAAGGACGTGATTGAGGATTTTGGGTGGTTTGCCGTGCGGATTTATCAGAGCGCTGACGAGCACATCATTGTCCAGAACAACTTTGAGCATGAGGGGTAGCATTCTTCGGTCAACGTTATCTTGTTGCCTCTACGGCCTCGCGGATTTCCCTTTCCAGTTTCTGTGACTCTATGCCCTGGTTTTTGTTCCTTATCTGGAGGATTTTCTGGTAAAACCTACCCCTGGCTTTCTCCCAGGCAATATACTCCTCTACCGATATCACTGCTACCAGAGGCTTAGTCCCTCGGTTCACAATGTACCTGTCTCCTCTGAGACGCACCTCGTCCATCAACTCTCCGAAGTTCTGTCTTGCCTTTTGCGCCGATATCTTTTTGAGCATAACACCACTCTGGTCAAAATAGTCAATATTTGTGTCGAGACCCTCTAGCCCCGGGAAAGGCGTTATAAGCCCAGGCGCCTAGACCGCCTGGAGGACCACAGCCACCCGCCGAAGTATTTAAGGCAGCCTGGTTACTCGGTGGAACTGGTTGGAGCAGTGCTTGGGCCGCAAAGGACTTGACGAGGACTGAAAGGAGTCGTAGCATTGTCGGCGAGCCAGTGATGTGTATTGCAACATGGCTCAGAAGTGACCAGCATTGGCATAAAAAAGAGGAGGCATTCATGGCAAAGAAAAAGTTAGGCTTCATAGGACTCGGGATAATGGGAAGACCTATGTGCAAAAACTTGCTGAACGCTGGTTATCCGGTGACTGTGTGGAATCGCAGTCAGCCGGGGATTGAGGAATGCGTTCAATATGGCGCGGTCGCTGGAAGCTCAGCTAAGGATGTTGCCGAGAAATCCGAAATCGTCATAACGATGGTAACAGATTCGCCAGATGTCCAGGAAGTTGTGCTCGGTGCGAACGGTGTACTTGAAGGTGCAAGTCCAGGGATGGTTTTGATTGATATGAGTACAATATCACCTAAAGTGACAAAGGAGATTGCAGAGAGATTGGGCGGCAAGGGAGTAAAGATGCTGGACGCCCCTGTAAGCGGAGGCGACACAGGAGCCAAAGCTGGGACGCTGTCCATCATGGTCGGGGGGGCAGGAGATGCATTCAAAGAGTGTCTACCGATTTTTGACGTGCTTGGGAAAAACGTAGTGCATATTGGCGAAGATAACGGCGCTGGGCAAAGCACAAAGCTCTGTAATCAGGTGATCGTCGTTCTTAATCTCCTCGCTGTATGTGAGGGCCTTGCTCTGGCGACAAAATCAAAAATAGACATCGAAAAGATGCTCTCCGCGGTTAAAGCTGGAGCGGCGGGTTCCTGGCAGCTCAGTAATCTTGCAGCGAAGATTCTCGATAGAGACTTAGAGCCCGGATTCATGGTCAAAACTGTGCAAAAAGACCTGCGTTTGGTTATGGAAGCTGCTGGAGATGTTGATATAGCTTTGCCCGGCACTTCTCTGGTGTATCAACTTTACCACGCAGTCGAAGCAGAAGGGCTAAATGACAAGGGCACCCAGGCGCTAATCCGCCCTATTGAAAGGCTGGCGGGCATTGAAGTAAAGAAGTAGGTAATGACTCTTAAATTAACTGTCTGAACTATTAGCTTTAGAGTTGAACCCGCTGAACAATAGACCATGTGGTTCAATTTCTTCTGGCTCTACCGTCCCTGGCTCCTCTGCCGCGTATCACATAGTCTGTCAGGGTGCCTTTGCCATACACAGTTACATTTAGTCTCTCTATAATCCATCCCTAGCTTTGCTCACATTGCTAAATTACAATTCCTTGCGTGTCAAATCATTTAGCCAGTTGATACTACTAAGTTGTGATTAACACCAGTTTTTGATTGTTGCTTTAGAAAGGAGGTAAAACCTTTTGGAGATTCCCAACTACTTCAAGCTGATAAGGCATTGGTGGCTGGGGAGGGAATAAGCGTTCTTCTTCTTCAGCCTGGGTAAAGACAAAGGCTTTGAGTCCCATCTCGACAAAGCGGACTCATCCGATAACTAGGATTGCCAGACCCCACCAGCGCAGAAAGATAAAGATAGACTGTTCTAATTGATGATTGGTTTCCCCTTCTTATCTCCGTTTCGGTTTTAATCTACAGGGAAGCCGGGTTTTCAGACCAGGTTAGTTCTGCCGCAGTGGGGGCACCTGATTGTGGGTGACTTGAACTTGGGTGGAATTCTTAGCTTGGTGCCGCACTCACAGCGGATAGTCCTGTAGTTGCCGGATCGCCACATCAGGTCTGAGATCTCGCGGGTTCTTGCGAGCTTGTCTGGCTCTGCCAGCGGTCCCTCGGGTCGTGCCGCCCGCGGTGCAACAGTCCCGGCAGCACTTACGGCGGAGGCGGGGATAAGTTTCTTGTCAGTGCTGTGAAGGTGGTGGTAGGCCTTTTCATAGTCGAAGAAAGAAGCTGCCCCAGCCATTGAGCGCAGGATTTGAATCCTCTCTGATATGGGAGGGTGGGTGCTGGTGAGGTTAGTGGCTGGCCTGCCTTTTTTGCGGAAGGGGTTGATGATATACATCGGAGCTGTGGCCTTGTTAGCTGATTTTAGCTGAATAGGCGAAGCAGCTAGTTTCTCCAGTGCTGATGCCAGGCCTTCAGGGTATCTGGTATAAAGGGCCGAAGAAGCATCAGCCAGATACTCCCTTTTTCTGGAAATAGCAAAGTAGATGAGCTGGGCGAAAATCGGTGCCAGTATCATCAGGACAATGGCTACAGCAAGAATTATCAACTGCCCGGCGCCGCCACCCGACGAGGATGTTCTTCTGCCGCCTGTCATGCTGCTAAAGAACAACATTCTCGTTCCATACCAGGCCAGAATGACAATAGTGCCGAGAAGGATACCTGCTGTGACCATTAACTGCACGTCACGATTCTTCATATGAGCTATTTCGTGGCCGATTACACCCTGCAGTTCATCGCGATTGAGCTTCTGCAATAGCCCGGAGGTAACGGCCACAGCTACCTTGTTGGGGTTTCTGCCGGTGGCGAAGGCATTCAGTGATGAGTCTTCAATGATGTAGATGTCGGGCATTTTCTCCAGCCCCGAGGCGATCTTCATTTCCTCAACTATATTATAGAGACGAGGGAGATCATCACGGCTGATCTTCTTTGCGTGTGATAACGACAGCAGTATGTTATCGCCCTGGGATAGGGCAATCAGATTCATCACTCCCCATATAATCAGGGCGATAATCATGCCCCCGATGCCGCTGCCGAAGAAATACAGCCCTATCCCATACCCAACTATGAGCAGGAGTATCGCCATTCCGGCCGCAAGCACTGCTGACCTTATCTGGTTAGACCTTATCTGTTCCCACATATACTATGTGATCGCTGTTTAGGTGAAGCTGACCTTGGGTGCTTCTCTTTCCTCGGCCGCTGTAATCTCAAAGAACTCCTCAGCTTTGAAATGAGCCATGCTGGCAACCATATTGGAGGGGAAGACTTGGGTCTGGTTGTTGTATCGCAAAACTGAGTCGTTGTAGAACTGGCGGGAAAAGCCTATCTTATTCTCTGTTGAAGTGAGCTCCTCCTGGAGGGCTAGGAAGTTCTGATTGGCTTTCAGGTCAGGGTAGTTCTCAGCCACGGCCAGCAGCCGTGACAGGACAGAACTCAGCTCGCCCTCGACCTTGGCCCGGGCACCTGCCCCAGCGGCTGCTGCCTGCTGGGCAAGATTACGAGCTTTGGTTACAGCCTCCAGTGTTTCTCTCTCATGCCTCATATAGCCTTTGGCTGTCTCTACCAGGTTGGGGATGAGGTCATACCGCCTTTTTAGCTGGACATCGATCTGTGCCCAGGCATTCCTCACCTGGTTGCGCTTCCTGACCAGAGTGTTATAGGTTGCAGCGAACACAATAGCCAGAATTACAACAATGCCAATGATTACATAAGTTACCATAGAACACCTCCAGAGCAATTCATATGTAGTTTACGTGAGCTAGTGCCTTTTGTCACCCTGCGTCTATCTGACTGTAGTCTATTCTTGTGCCTGGAACACTTCCCCTAGGAAGGTGATAACCTGCTGCTGAGGGCCTCCTTCTTTCGAAGGTTTCCTAAGCAGTTGCTTCATCAATTGATCAACCTCGCCTCCATCAAACCACAGGCCGTCTCCCTGCTGACAGACATCAATAAGTATCTCTGGCTGTTCACCTATGATTGTCTTCTTCATCTTTTGGCCACAGAGAGGGCACTTCCGCTTTTTCTCTGGTGATGCAGCTTGCGGGGAATTGAGGATGTCGCTTAAGAGCCGATTTGGGCTCTCCAGCTCCATCGACTCCATCAGAAGCTCCAGTTCTCCAGAGTCGAACCACACCCCGTGGCAGTTGGTGCAATAGTCAAGCTCGATATTGCTGTGCTCAACAACTATCATACTGCTCTTGCAGGTAGGGCATATCATCTCATATCGACCTCACAATAGATTATCGACAGCGCAAATTCCTTCTGTGATTGTATCAAGGTAGTCTGGTATTTGCACCTCCGCTATCTTTGGCCTGTTATATTTAAACTTCACCAGCACTGTCTCTGTCCATTTGTATTTCTTTTCAGCAGATAAATCTCTGAACTGTAGTGCCGCACTCCCTTGCGGAGATTGACTAGTTTGTTCTATCGGCTGTAATTGTCCATCGTTCATCATCGGTCGCATGTGCCAATCATAAACGAGTCGCCCTAACTTCTCAGTCCAATCTTGCGTTAGAAATCGATGCCCTCTTCACGCTCATCTTGTATTGGAAGAGACTCCGCTTCTTTTATTTGTCAAAGACCTATTAGCTGGAGTTTACCACACGCAGTTACATCTAATCTTCCTGTAATCCATTCCTGGCTTTGCTCACTAGTAGAGAAGAAGGCTTACTTATTCAAAGCCCCAGGAATTCCTCTATACTCAGCCCGGCTTGATGCAGAATAGCCCGCAACGTTCCTTCGGGTAAGTCGCCAGGCTGGTGAGGGACTGTAGTACGACCGCGGGTTTGAGGGTTCCACCATATTTCGTGACTTCCTTTTGCGTGGCGATCGAAGACGAAACCTGCTCGCCTTAACTTGCGGATGACTTCGTCTGCGCTGAAACCAGCCAGCCTTCCCATCAGGATACGCTTACTGGAATACGGACTTGACCACTTGCTGGAGTAGCAGCTTGTAGCTTAGGTGGAAGTCCGTCGCCATGCTCCAAATAGGAATCTATGAGCTTACGAGCCACATCCTGTGCAATCTCCAGAGTTTCTGCGGCAGTTCGTCCCTGAGCCACCAACCCGGGCAACTCTTCACTTGTGGCTAAGAACCCACCTTCTGGCAAGGGTTCCAAGTGAATCTCCACAAATATTTCCCTCATGTATTATGCTCCGATAGCTACTGCTTAATCAGTATATCACATGGCATCGTACTATACCTTTACCATACGCAGTTACATTTGATCTTTCTATAATCCGTCGCTGGCTTTACTCAGGTAGACTATATCGCTGATTTCTTGCCCAATGCTCCAGCTTATCAACATCGCTCAATTCATCGCCCAGTTTATCTAGTTTTTCCAGTAAGGCTAGACCTACGCGGCGAACTAGAATTGCGAAGCTGTCAACATCACTTAACGGGACATCTCTCCCACCGCCGTGCACTATATCACTTCTCATCCCATAATACGTACGAATATCGCTATCAATTTTCCGCCTATCGGCCAAGTCTCTCCCCATAATAATGAAGGCTGCTCTCTCAGCCAGCATAGCAGTAATGCCTCGGACCTTTAGTTCCTCATCCTTAGGCTCAACGCCTATCAATGCTTCTAGGGCGAAGCTGATTTTAGCGAATCTGGCGCGACTTATGTCTGGTTTTGCCGCTTCACCTAACCAATGTATGCCATCAAGCAATTTGTTCTCCATATCATTACGGGAACCTTCAGGCTTCCGAATGAGTTCGTCAATTAGTTTCCATTGACGCTGCGCTAGCGTTGATTTGAGCTTTCTGATTTCAGGTTGTCGGTAAAAGCCGGTACCTCTAAACTGGGTGATAATTTGCTTTTGGTCCATCCTTACTGGGGTGCTGCCGGAGAAAGGAATCTCCCCAATCACGCCAATTCTGCTACTGTCAGTAAAGGGATAGAAAGGGAAGCAGAGCATCCTTAAGACATCAAGTGCTGAGTTTACCTGGGTTCTCGCGTAAGACACAGCCTTCTCCATATCACCAGGAGCGTTAACACGAGCAACCACATGCATATCTGCTATTCCTTGGAGCTGAGCTGCATGGTCTCTTTCCCATTGCTCGATGTCCTGCTTTGTGGCTGCGATGAAGGTTACATAGCCTAGTTTAACCGGCTCTCCTTCAAGCAAGAGGTTCATTATTGGAACGTCCACATCCTGCCAAGTTTTAAATTCCACCAACTCATTTAGGTGATTCCTCGCCTTGTTCATGAGCTCTTGTCCGCTAGGTTGATTTGGACAAATCGCTTGCTGTTTAAGGAATTCGTATGTAAGTTTCCATGCTACGTCAAATTTGGAAAGCATGTCTGGGTTAAGCTTAAGCACGTCCCCAACCACTCCATCAAATAGCTCGTGCCCCCTCTGATAATCACTATAGGCAGTATAAACCGTGCGCGGCGTCTCGTTCGCCCACCAACGATAATCACTGGCTGGTCCACTCTCCCGGAACATCTCCACAAGCTTAACAAGGTTTTGTGCGAGCCTATTTATTACTGCTGATTGATTCGAGTTTTGTCTTGTACTCAAAAGCAGGCCTCTCCTTCTACTACCTTTCTCTCTTCTTCAGTTGGCTTATATAACTCATAGACAAGGTTGTCTATCTCTTTGTCGGTGCGGTCTATTTCCCTGCAGATAGAAGTTAAGCAACCTGGAATCCAACAAGTCAAGGATATAAAGATATTGAGTATCATCTTTTTCTTTTAGAATCAGCCCGCCCACGTCTACATTATCGAGGGAGAACCCCCCATCTCTATCGTAAACAGCCGCAAGCCTGCTTATTCGTGGGGAAAGCGAAGCAACTGGATAGCAACAGCGTAAACTTAGCATACTATGTCCTTGCCGCTTAGTAAAGGTCTAAGTGAAGCTGATTTCAGTTCGAATTCACGTCAGGGGCTGTCAGTCTGAGGAGCAAGCAAGCCGTGCTCCGTTACCTATTTAGTCTGTCCAAATGGTTTCTCGCAGCTTGGCTATATAGCCTTTAAACATTTCCTCGCTGGTACTGTCGTGCTGGGAAATGAACTGCTTCCATTGCGGGCTGTTTTTGACATTGGTATCTACTGAGCTCTCCATGTCTATCTTCATTCCTTGTCTCATCGCCTGTCGGGTTACTGCCTGGAGCTGGCTTTGCACCGCGCCTTTGAGCTGTTGGTATGTTTGTTCCTTCGATTGCGTGTATTTCTGGCGGAGGGTCTCAACTGAATTCAGGACTAGCTCTAAGCTGGAGTATTCTCCCTCGGGTTTCATTGTCTCTATGGCCAGAATAGCCTGGCGGCGTTGGTCAAAATCTTCCTGGCTCATTTGCAGGCGAAGCGTGTCAACCAATTTGCTCTGTGCCTCTGTTGTGATTGGCTCACCAGTCTGCTCCTTGAGCGCCTTCAGTCTCTTCCATAAGTCCTCTGAACTCAGCTCGCCTTTGAAGTACTGAGAGAGTACCGAGTCAAGTTCGCCTAAACGCCTTATTCTCTCCTTTTCTTCTGGCGATGCCGCACCTATTTTGGCCAGTCTTTCTCTTGCCAGTGGGGAAAGCTCCATACCTATGACCCTCTCTAACTGCTGCTCTTGCTCCTGAAAGGCGGCTTGGCTGGGACCTGCAAGTTGTAGCCTATTTTCGAGGCGAAGTTAGATATTAGTCTGTCTCCTTTTGTGCCGCAATCAGGGCATATAGCTGGCTTGTGGAAGTCACTCATTGGCCTGTCAACCTCAAATTCCTTATCGCATTTGGGGCACCAATACTCATATGTGGGCATCTCATCACCTCCTGGCCAGATTTATTATCTCCTTTTCATAACGCTTTTCTATTATATATTATACCTCTTTGGGTGAGATTGGTAACGATTTGATTAAGGTTCATTTCTCTGCTTTTGTCTGGTATGGTATTTGTGATATCATATGTAGGTTTTGATGGTTGGTGCCAAGGGAAGAGGTAATTGGCGAGAGAAAATTTTTGTCTTACAATGAAATGCTTGGTAGGAAAAGGAGGTTAATATGGATGCCTGGACTGGTAAGGTTCTGCGAGTTGATTTAAGCAAAGGGGAGTGGGAGGATGAAGAGCTAGACCTTGATCTGGCTGAGGAGTATCTGGGAGGGCGAGGACTAGCAACAAAGATTCTCTTTGATGAGGTAGACGCTAATGTTGACCCCTTGAGCCCTGAGAACAAGCTGATCTTCGCTACCGGACCATTGAGTGGCACCGGGGCTCCCACTGGCGGCAGGTACATGGTCGTTTCTAAGTCGCCATTAACCGGGGCTATTGCCTGTTGCAATGTTGGTGGGGATTTTGGCTCGGAATTGAAATATGCTGGCTATGATATGGTTATTTTTGAAGGTAAATCGCCCAAACCGGTTTACCTGATGATTCAGAATGGTGATGTGGAGATTAAGCCAGCAGAACATCTATGGGGCAAGAGAACTCATGAGACAGATGATATGGTCAAGGCCGAAATGGGAGATAAGTGGAAAGCGCTTGATACCCACGTGGCATGTATTGGCCCGGCCGGTGAGAATCTGGCAAGAATAGCGTGTATTATGAGTGATAAGCACAGAGCGGCTGGCCGCTCTGGACTGGGAGCGGTAATGGGTTCGAAGAACCTGAAGGCGATAGCTGTTTGGGGCAGTGGAGCAGTCACTGTGACTGACGGAGAGTCATTTAAGGAAGCCACCTTTGCTATTCTGGAGTTGCTTAAGGGCAGCACTACAATTGAAGGGCTGAACAAATATGGAAGTATGAGTTCACAGTTTCCTATGAATAGAATGGGTGTGTTGCCGGCGTTAAACTATCAGGCTGGCGCTTTCGAGGGAGTGGCCAATACTAATGCGCGGCCGTTGCACGCCAAACTCGTGATAAGAGCTGGGGCCTGCTTTGCCTGTCCGATAGCTTGCGGCAGAGTGAGCCGGGTGACCGCTCCTGATGAATACAAGGGAGAAGGCTGGGGGCCTGAGTTTGAAACCTGTAGCCTACTGGGCCCCAATTGTGGTGTTGATGACCTGGCTGCCATAACTAAGGCCAACTATACCTGTAATGAGCTAGGGATTGATACCATGTCGGCAGGAGGCACTATTGCGTGTGCTATGGAACTCTATGAAAAAGGATACCTGAAGCAAGAAGAAGTGGGCTATGAGTTGAATTTTGGCAATGCCAAGGCCATGGTGGAACTGGTGGAAAAGCTGGGGCTGCGTGAAGGGTTTGGCGATGTATTAGCTGAGGGAGGCTATCGGGTAGCCGAGAAATACGGGCATACTGAGCTGTTCATGGGGGTAAAGAAGCAGGAAATGGCCGCCTATCACCCTCAGGGGCTTCAGGGAGAGGGGCTGGCATTTGCCACTGCTAATGGTGGGGCGTCCCATAACCGGGCTGGAGTCTATGCCAGCGAGCTGTGGGGTTTCCCTTACAAGACTGACCCCTTGGCCATCGAAGGTAAAGCAGCTATGTGCGTGGAGTTGCAGCATTATAAGGCGGTGCTTGATGCCGTGGGAGTATGCCAGTATATCGCCTTTGGGAAGGTGGAAGCGGAGCATATAGCGCCATTGCTGAATGCCGCCACTGGCATGGATTTCACGGTGGAGAGCCTGATGCTTGCTGGTGAGCGAATCTGGAATCTGGAGCGGCTGTTCAATCTAGCGGCTGGGTTTACAGCCGAGGATGATACCTTGCCCAAAAGACTGCTTGAGCAACCTCTGCTCACGGGGACATTCGAGGGGCAGGTGAACAGGCTGGGTGAGATGCTGCCTGAGTATTACCAGCTCAGAGGATGGGACGAAAAGGGTGTTCCCTCCAAGGAGAAGCTGGCGGAACTGGCGTTAGACTGAATTGAAATTGCCCGCTGCTATGCAGTTAGGTCTTAGTATGAAAGCGATTGGTGAAGTTAGTATGTTAAGGAGGTAGACAGTGCCAAGGATTAAGATAGAAAGTGACAAATGTACTGGTTGCCGGCTTTGCGAGATGGCCTGTTCTTTGCAACATATCGAGAATACGTTCAATCCCAAGAGGTCACGGATAAGGGTTTTCACTATGGGAGACCATTGTTACCCGGTAATAGCTGGCCCATATACCGAGGTGGAATGCACCTCAAAGACCGATGTCATAATTGATGGACATGAGTATGATGGCTGTATTCTCTGCCGTGCCTCCTGTCCAGCCAAGACTATTTTCAAAGAACCCGACGTTGATATTGCGTTGAAGTGCGACTTTTGTGGAGAGCCGCCAGACCCTCAGTGTGTCAAGATATGCCCGTCGGATTGCTTAACTCTGCTGGAAGACTAGAGTTCTGAGCAGAACTGTTGGCTGGCTATCGTCTTCAATGCTAGCGGTACTGTGTGTCGTGAGTGGTCAGGAATTGTGAAATAAAGGAAAACGATTGGAAGCAGTAGCCCCATACGAAGAGGGAGCGGATGTCATAAAGGAGGTGGGTGGCGGTACATTCAAATTGTGTTTTCAGTGTGGCCTATGTACTGCCACTTGCCCCTGGAACCTGGTTAGATCTTTCCTTCCCCACAAGATGATCCGTCAGGCACAGTTTGGTCTTGCCGATCTTGAAGATGAGGAATGGTGGTTATGTACTACTTGTGCTGCTTGCGTTGAGCGGTGTCCCCGCGGCGTTGAAATAATAGATGTCATGCAAGCGGTACGCAGCATTATGATGGAGGCTCAAATGATGCCTGCTAGCCTTCGGAATGTGGTGGCGAGTCTCGGCAGCGTCGGTAATCCGTGGGGCGAAGCAAGGGAGAAACGGGCTGACTGGGCCAACGGTCTCGACATCAAGGCCTTCACCAAGGACACCGAGTTGTTGTATTTCCCCTGTTGCACTCCCGCTTATGACGCTGGTGTTAGAAGTGTGGCTCGGGCTACCGCCGGCGTCCTGCAGAAAACCGGGGCGGACTTCGGCATTCTGGGACCTAAGGAAAGCTGTTGCGGTGAGAGCATTCATAAGGCAGGAAACAATAGCCTGTTCGAGAGCTTGGCCAAAAGTAACATCGCCGTTTTCACTGAAAATGGGGTGAAAGAAATCATCGTTAGCTCTCCTCATTGCTATACTACATTCAAGGATGAATATCCTGAGCTAGGAGCTAGTTTCAAGGTAACTCATTTTGTGCAGTATTTAGCCAGGCTTATTGACGAAGGCAGTCTGAAGTTTACCAGGGAACTGAATAAAAAGGTTGTCTATCATGACCCCTGTTACCTCGGGCGTCACAATGGGATATACGATGAGCCGCGAGAGATCTTGCGGAATATTCCTGGTGTTGAGCTATTGGATGAGATTGATTCTCGTGAAAACAGCCTCTGTTGTGGTGGAGGAGGGGGAAGAATCTTTATGGACACCAAGAAAGGCGAGCGGTTCTCTGACATTCTGGTACAACAAGCAATTGAGCAAGGAGCGGATATTCTGGCTACCGCCTGTCCTTACTGTATCCTTAACTTCAAGGACAGCCTGTTGACAGTGGACAAGGGCGACAAGCTCGAAATCAAAGATATTTCAGAGATTGTTCAAGAAGTGATTTAGAGCTGACCATGTTGCTTTGTCTTTGACCCCATCATGGCAGAACCTGGTAAATTGGGAAGTTGTTGACTGTTGGGGTCTGAACTAAGCAGCGGAGGGATATTTATTATAGATGGACAATAAAATTGAAGTCCCGGTTCCAGTTGGAGCGAAGGTTGGTGCAGTTATGGTGCTTGGCGCTGGAATCAGTGGCATACAAGCTGCTCTAGATTTGGCCAATTCTGGCTTTAAGGTCTATCTGGTGGACAAAGCGCCTGCAATCGGTGGCAAGATGGTTCAACTGGACAAGACCTTTCCTACCAACGACTGCTCTATGTGTATCCTGTCTCCCAAGTTCATTGAATGTGAGAGGAATCCGAACATATCAATAGTAAGCTATGCTGAACTTGAGAGCGTTGAAGGTGAGGCAGGGAATTTCAAGGTAACCTTAGTAAAGAAACCCCGCTATGTTGATGAGGAACTGTGTAAAGGCTGTCCGACTTGTGTTGAATATTGTCCGGTAAAAATCCCTGATGCTTACAATGAAAATTTGAACCTTACTAAATGTATCTACATACCCTTTCCCCAGGCAGTGCCAAATGTGGCGGTAATAGACCCAACACAGTGTCTTTACTTTCTGAGAAACGAATGTCAGGCTTGCCGCCCGGTGTGTAAGAATAAGGCGATAGACTTTCATCAGAAAGAGCAGAGGCTGGAAATCGAAGTTGGCAGCATAATTCTGGCCCCTGGTTATGAGACATTCAAGCCTCAGTTGCAGAGTGAATATGGCTACCAACGGTTTGGCAACGTGGTCACCAGCCTCGAGTTCGAACGCATATTGGGTGCCTCTGGTCCTTTTCGCGGAGAACTGAAGCGCCCTTCGGATAGAAAGCGACCAAAGAGGATAGCGTGGATCCAGTGTGTTGGGTCTCGAGATACCACTTCCGGCAATACTTACTGTTCGGCGGTGTGCTGCATGTATGCCATAAAGCAAGTGATTCTATGTAAGGAACATGACAGTGAGCTTGAGGGCACTATATTCCACAACGATATTCGCGCCTACGGCAAGGGGTTTGAGCGATATTACGAAAGGGCAAAGAATACCCCTGGGGTACGGTTTATATGGAGTAAGGTATCAATACTTCGAGAAGTGCCAGGGACGAAGAATGTAGTTCTTAGATATCGTGTCAATGGCACTGAAGTGAGGGAAGAAGAATTCGATATTGTTGTCCTATCAGTGGGACTGAACTCGCTTAGCAACGCCAAGCAATTGTCAGATGCACTGTCAGTCGAACTCAATTCGCATGGGTTCTGTAAAAGCTCCATCTTCTCCCCTATTGAGACCACACGACCCGGAGTCTATGCTTGTGGGGTATTCCATGCTCCTATGGATATCCCTGACTCGGTTACTATGTCCAGCGGCGCAGCCTCGCTCGCTTCGCAGCTTCTTTCCAGCCAGCGGGGAACGTTGACCACGAGAAAAGAGTATCCCCCGGAGCGGGATGTGGCTGGTGAGCCGCCGAGGGTAGGCGTTTTTGTCTGTCATTGTGGCACTAACATCGGCAAGGTGGTGGATGTTGGTAGAGTGGTGGGATATACCAGAAAACTTGATGGGGTTGTCCATGTTGAGGACAGCATCTTCGCCTGTTCTGTTGACTCTGTAAGCCATATTACAGAGACGATAAAGGAGAAAGGACTGAACCGGGTCGTCGTCGCTGCCTGTACGCCGAGAACGCATGAGCCGGTATTCCAGGAAGCCCTCAAGGAAGCTGGGCTAAATCCCTACTTATTCGAGATGACCAATATTCGTGAACAGTGCTCCTGGGTACATATGAAGGACCGTCAGGTGGCTACCCAGAAAGCGCAGGATTTGGTCAGGATGGCGGTGGCCAAGGCCAAGCTGCTGATACCTTTGCATCAGTTGCCCTGCGAAATTAACCATGCTGGACTAGTCCTTGGCGGTGGTATTTCAGGAATGGTAAGTGCTCTAGCCCTGGCAGGGCACGGAGTTGAAGTTCATCTGATTGAGAAAGCTAAAGAGCTGGGTGGTATAGCCAGGAGAATCCATTATACTGTTGAAGGTGGGGATGTCCAGGGCTACCTTGATGGGCTTATCCAGGAAGTCTACCAGAATCCTTTGATTCAGGTGCACACCGAAGCGGACATTATTGATTTCGCTGGTTACGTGGGGAATTTCACCACCAAGATTGGGGTGGGGCCAGAGAGGATGGTGGAAGAAATAGCCCACGGTGTAACCATTGTTGCTACCGGAGCTGAGGAATTGAAACCGACAGAGTATCTCTACGGTAGGGACTCCAAGGTGTTGACGTTGCTTGAATTGGAGCAGGAGATAGCCGGGAAGAGCCAAAGGTTCGGAAATTGTCGCTGCCTGGTGATGATTCAGTGTGTCGGGTCCAGGGATAGCGAGAGACCGTATTGCAGCAGAGTATGTTGTAGCCAGGCGGTGAAGAATGCCCTGAAGCTGAAGGAAATAGACCCGGAGATGGAGATTTACATTCTATACCGAGATATGAGGACATATGGGCTTAGGGAGGACTACTACCAACAAGCTGCAGACCGGGAGGTGAAATTTATTCGCTATGATGTAGATGACAAGCCTCAGGTGGAAACGGTACAGGAAGATGGCCGGGATATCCTGCGAGTTACTGTAACCGAGCCTACCCTGGGTCAGCGCCTGATGATAGATGTGGATATGTTGGCTTTGGGCGTGGCAACGATTCCCCCGAAGGGCAATGTAGCGCTGTCCCAGCTGCTGAAAGTGCCGTTGAATGAGGATGGTTTTTTCATGGAAGCGCACATGAAGCTCCGTCCTGTGGACTTTTCCACCGATGGCATCTTCATGTGTGGTCTGGCTCATTACCCCAAGTTCATAGATGAAAGCATCGCTCAAGCCCAGGCAGCGGCTTCTCGAGCCCTTACTATACTGGCTCAGGATAAGCTGAAAGCCGGCGGCGCAATCTGCGTTGTGGATAAGCGCAAATGCACCGGCTGTGGGGTTTGCCAGGAAGTGTGTCCTTTCAATGCTATAGAGGTAGATGTTAAGGAAAAGGTGGCTGTAGTCAATGAGGCCCTTTGTAAGGGATGTGGAGTCTGCGCTTCGTCTTGCCGCTCTGGCGCTTTGAATATAGAAGGGTTCAGTGACGAGCAAACCTTGTCTTTGATTCGAGCTGTTTAAGGTGCCAATGATGGTGGGATCTAAGGACTGGAAACCAAAGATATTGGCTTTTCTATGTAACTGGTGCAGCTATGCCGGTGCCGACCTAGCTGGTACCAGCCGTATACAGTACCCAGCTAACGTCAGGGTTATTCGAGTTCCCTGCTCGGGGAGGTTAAATCCCTTTTTTATCTTAGCCGCCCTGCAGCACGGCATTGATGGTGTCCTTGTTTGTGGGTGTCATCCCGGCGAATGCCATTATCTCTCCGGTAACTATAGCGCCAGAAGAAAGTTTGCTCTGCTTAAAGGTCTGTTAGAGTACGTTGGCCTTGAGGAGGACCGTGTTCAGTTTAGTTGGGTGTCAGCAGCGGAGGGAGTGAGGTTCGCCAAAGTAATAGAGGTGGCCACGGAGAAGATAAAGGCGTTAGGTCCAGCCGAAAAACTGGTCAAGAAGCCAGCTTAGGGTGTTTTAGATTAGTACATGCCAGAAGTAACCGATAAGATAAGAGAGGCGGCACGGAGCCTGCTACGACAACATAAGGTTGACCTGGTTGTCGGCTTCGAGCGGGGGAGCATACCATTGCGTAGCACACCCTGCTTTGTTAGACGAGAGGAAGACGTAGATAGGCTGATCTGGGACTCGTTTTGCGAAAACAACCTGGCAAAGTATCTGGTCAAGATGGCGGAGAGAGTTGCTATTGTGGGTAAGGGTTGCGATGTGCGCGCCGTAGTTGAGCTTATCAAGGAAAACCAGATTAGCAGGGAACAGCTATTCATAATAGGCGTCCCCTGTCAGGGGATGGTCGATAGACGGCGGGTTGAAGCTAAGCTTGATGGCAGGGAGATTTTGGAGGTGAGTGAGACAGATGGTGAGCTTGCGCTTAGAGGCGACGGCTTCAGTGAGATTGTCAGCCGGGAAGAGTTTCTCTATCCTTGCTGCAAGAGCTGCACTCACAGGAACCCGGTAATCTCTGACGTGCTGGTAGCGGATGCAGCAGCGGAGTTGGATTCTGACTCACACCTTGACGTAGCAGAATTTGAAGCTCGGGCAGCGGGGGAACGGTGGGAGTATCTCTCCAGAGAGTTTAGCAAGTGCATCCGGTGCTACGCCTGCAGGAATGCTTGTCCTCTGTGCTACTGTCAAGAATGCTTTGTAGACAATTCTCGGCCACAATGGGTAGGGAAGAGCACTGATGCGAGTGATGTTGCCGTCTTCCATATCATGCGTGCCTTCCACTTGGCCGGGCGCTGCGTTGATTGCGGAGCCTGTGAGCGGGCTTGCCCTATGGGGGTGGATATAAGAAAGCTAAACAGAAAACTGGTCAGGGACGTGAAGGCGCGATTTGATTATGAAACCGGTTTGAGCTTGGAGCAGGTAGCTCCTTTATCTACATTCAGGCCGGATGATCCTGAGGAGTTTATGTTGAACCCTTGAGTCGAAATGTGGGGGCATTGAGTATGAGGGCTAAGATTATCAGAAAGGATGATGTTGCTGGCTTGCTTGAAAGTCTGATGGAAGAATACGAGGTGTTTGCTCCAGTGAAGCGCGATGGGCTTGTTTTGTTCGAGAGGATTAGCTCGGCCAGTGAGGTCTTCCTGGATTACCAGAATTCCGTGATGCCGCCAAAGCAGTTGACATTTCCTCAGACAGAGACATTGTTCGGCTATAGCTCAGCCAAAGGCGAGGTGAAAATAGAGGTGCCCCACCGTGAGGAGAAACCGCAGCTAATTTTCGGAATTCGCCCGTGTGATGCTAGTAGTTTTGTGGTGCTGGACAGGGTGTTCGATGGGGAAGAGTATAAGGATACCTATTACTTGGAGCGAAGAGAGAAAACTGTAACAGTGAGCATGGGCTGTGTGAAACCCAGGAGTACCTGTTTCTGCAGCTCGGTGGCTGGTGGCCCCTTCTCAACAGATGGATCAGACCTGTTGCTAACAGACATTGGTGATAAATACGTTGCTCAGATAGTCAGTGACAAGGGAGCACAGCTTCTAGAGGAAAGGGAATTCAGGGATGCCACGGAGGATGAGCTGGCTTCGGCGGCAACGGTTGTCAAGGCGGCTGAGGCGTCAATGGGGCCGGGGGTGGAGATGGACGGATTGAAAGACAAGCTGGATAGTAGCTTTGACGATCCTATCTGGCACCAGTTGACTGAAAAATGCCTTAGCTGTGGAATTTGTACCTTTCTCTGTCCTACGTGCCACTGTTTTGATATAGTGGATGAGGCGGTGGATTCCAATGGTGAGCGTATTCGCATCTGGGATTCGTGTCAGTTCCCTCTGTTCACTTTGCAAGCATCCGGACTGAATCCCAGACCCACGGTCAAAGAGAGGTTCAGACAGCGGATGATGCATAAGTTCAGTTACTTCTTGGATAGGTATGGCCGGGTTGGCTGTGTTGGCTGTGGACGTTGTATAACTGAGTGTCCGGTAAATCTGGATCTTCGTCAGGTTCTGAATAGTGTATCACGGTTAGAAGGCGTCAAATGAAAAATCCGTATTTGCCTTTACCAGTGAGGATAGAGAAGGTTGTGGTGGAAACAGAGGATAATAATGTTAAGACCTTCTCTCTCTGTTTCGTCAACAAGGAGGATGAAGGGGGTTTCACATATACTCCAGGCCAGTTTGCCGAAGTATCTGTCTTGGGCAAAGGAGAGGCACCCTTTGGTATGGCATCTTCGCCTACGCAACCGGGGTGTCTTGAGTTCACAGTAAGCAAGGCGGGAGTGGTAACCACCGCTTTGCATAACATGGAGGCAGGCGGAATAGTGGGGGTTAGAGGGCCTCTGGGCAATGGCTATCCTGTGGAGGCGCTTAAGGGAAGCAATGTTGTAATGATAGGTGGTGGTTTTGGTTTCTCTACTTTGAGGGCGCTTACCAATTTTTTGCTGGATGATGCCAACAGAGGCAGCTTTGGTGATGTAACTGTGATCTATGGAGCCAGAAGCCCTGGCCTGTTGCTTTATAAAGATGAACTTAAACAGTGGCAAGAACGAACTGACCTTCATTTGTATCTCACCGTTGATGTCGGTGACCAGGAGTGGAGAGGCAGAGTAGGTGTTGTCCCCAAGGTTGCCAAGGACATCGCTCCTGGTTCTGAGAATACATATGCAGTGATTTGTGGCCCACCGGTCATGATAAGGTTCACCTTGCCTGTAATCAAAGAGCTTGGATTTACGGCAGACAGGACGCTTCTCTCTCTGGAGATGCGGATGAAGTGCGGACTGGGCATGTGCGGACGGTGCAATATAGGAGCCAAGTATGTTTGCCGAGATGGTCCTGTATTCAGCCTGGCTGAATTGAACCAGTTACCCCAGGAGTTCTGGGGGTAGCCAAGCAAGCTGGTGGTGGGGTTTCTGCTGATCAATTACTACTGTGTCGGACCATCGGGAAAGGGGAAGCCAATTTGACGCTGGGCTCTGCCGCCCAGGGCTACGAATCAGACAGACCTAATGCTCCTAGGTGGGAGCGCCTCATGATGCCTTTCTCGGTTATGATGGCAGACACGTAGTCGTGGGGGGTTATATCGAAGGCAGGGTTAGCTGCTGCTATTCCCGCGGGAGCAATGGGCACTCCCTGGATATGGGTCAGCTCGTCGGGTGCTCGCTCCTCAATGGGGATCTTATCTCCTGAGGCTAGCGACAGGTCAATAGTGCTGGTGGGTGCAGCAACATAAAAGGGGATGCTATTCTCCTTGGCCAGCACTGCTAGAGTATAGGTACCGATTTTGTTGGCCACATCGCCATTGGCGGCGATTCTATCGGCGCCGACGATGACGCAGTCTATTTTCGCTTGCTTCATAAAGTAGCCTGCCATGGAGTCGGTGATTAAGGTCACTGGGATATCTGCTCGCATTAGCTCCCAGGCGGTAAGCCTGGCTCCCTGGAGAAGGGGACGGGTTTCTGTTATGAAGACGCCTATTTTCTTTCCCTGCTCCCTGGCAGCTCTGATTATGCCCAGGGCGGTGCCGTAGCCGGCGGTTGCCAGAGAACCAGCGTTGCAGTGGGTGAGTATGGTGAAGCCACCTTGGACAAGGTCGGCGCCCAATTCGCTGAGGCGCCTGGTGGCCTCCGTTTCTTCTTGGTGAATTCGCTTTGCCTCGTTGATAAGCCTTCCTTTCATTTCAGGGACACTATCTCCCGTGGCTGCTTTTTTCATCCTGCTGATGGCCTGAAACAGGTTGACTGCGGTGGGTCTGGTGGTGGCTAGAGCCTGCATAATTTGGTCTAGCAGCCTGAGGAACTCGTCCTTATCTGTCGTTTTTATGTTGTGTGCTCCTAGGGCTATGCCGTAGGCAGCGGCGATGGCGATAGCGGGAGCTCCGCGCACTTTCATTGTCTTGATGGCTAGAGCCACATCCTGGTAGTCAACTAGAGTAACAAAGCTTTCTTCATGGGGAAGCTTGCGCTGGTCCAGTATTCTCAGCTTATCGCCAAGCCATTCTACCGCAGTTAATTCCATTGGTGACTTCAAATCTTAGCGGTTTGCGCTCGTCCAGAGCCGTTTCTCACCAACCACGTATGTTGTCCAGTACTTCGTCTGAGATTTTGCCCGCTTCTAGCTCTTTGAAGGAATCTTCTATAATATCTAAGGCGTGCTCCGCCTCCGTTCTAGTTATCACCAATGGAGGTGCCACTCGCAATACCGATTTGCTGAAGAAGGTAAGGATTAACCCCTTTTCCCAGCAGCGCCAGCAAATCTTAGCCGCTGCCTTTTCAGCCTTTTGTTTGCTCTCCCTATCTGTGACTAAATCCACGCCGATTAGAAGACCTCTGCCTCGGACATCTCCGATGAGTTCATGTTCTTTTTTCAGCTCATTGAATCGACCCTGGATGTAGTCTCCTAATTCTCTGGATTTCTCTACCAGTTTCTCTTGTTTCACCGTTTCTATGGTGGCCAAGGCTGCGGCGCAGCAAACAGGGTTTCCTTCCATGGTGAAAAGGTGTGCCGGGGCATTCCAGGAGTCCATTATTTCCTTTCTGGCTACCAACGCGCTGAGAGGCATGCCTGAAGCAATAGCCTTGCCTAGGATAATGACGTCTGGCTGAATGTCCCAATGGTCTACGGCGAACCACTTGCCTGTCCTGCCGAACCCGGTTTGTACCTCCTCGGCAATGAACAGGATGCCGTGCTCCTCACATATTTTCTTGAGGGCAGGCAAATATTTGTCTGGTGGCACTACTATGCCGGCATCTCCTTGGATTGGCTCAACGATGATGGCGGCTACCTCCTCGGCTGGAATGGTGGTGTCAAATAACATTTTCAAGTAATCGATGCAAGCCAGGCTGCAGTTTGATGGTTCGAGCCCAAAGGGACAGCGGTAGCAATCGGCGAAGGGAACATGATATATCTCGGGTAGGAAGGGTCCTAGATTTCTGCGCATGTTGAGGCTGATAGCTGAGAGGCTCATTGCGCCGTAGGTGGTTCCATGGTAAGAACGAAGGAAGGCGATTATTTTCTGGCGTTTGGTGAAACTGCGGGCAAGCTTTATGGCTCCATCGTTGGCATCTGAGCCGGAGTGCCCGAAGGATACTTTCTTAGAGCTGTTACCCGGTGTTATCTGACAAAGCTCCTGTGCCAACTCCACCACATTCTTGTGGTACATGTAGGCAGGGGTGTAGTGGATGAAGTTATCTACTTGTTTCTTTATTGCTGCTACTACCCTCGGGGGAGCGTGTCCAGTATTTAAAACGGCGGCGCTAGAGAGAAAATCTAAATAGCGATTACCGTCAATGTCCTCTATTGTGGCCCCTTTCCCTCGGCTGATAACTAAGGGGAAGTAGGGCACGCGAGAAGCTGGGGAGATGACTTCTTCATCTTTCGAGATTAGCTTGAGTGCTTCAGTCAATTTCCTTTCCATGTGTTTTTGGCCTCCTAAATCTAAGATGATTCATATTCTAATATATTGGTGAGACTATTGTCAGTCCCTTCGCTCAACACATTGGCGGAACCGAAGTCAGTGGTGGAGCAGCTGGAGAGTTGGAAGGAAAGCAGCTTAGTTTGTCTGGTCGGCTGAGGAATTAGACGTCCTTCGGTTGAGCTTACCGGTCCATGATCAAGCAATCCTATTGCTCTAAGCACTATTGTTTGGTAATATGGTTGAAAGTGAAGATACAGACTAGAGGCAATTGAGGCGGTATGCTCTGTGCCATTTTGATGGGCAAGCCCCGTGTAACTGCGAAACTGGCAAAGCAAATAGCATGAGAAGAAAGGTGGTCAAATGAAGGTTTGCATAGTCGGTGGTGGAGGAGGCGCCAATAATGCGGTCAATGTTATCCGCCGGTTGGATGATGGAGCTGAAATTGATTTGTTCGACAAACGTGGCGAGGTAGGGCATGAGGCATGCGAAATTCCCTATGTGCTCAATGGATTCCTCCCATCCTGGGAAGATAGTCTCGTGTTCAGGCAGAAGTTCTATCAGGAAAGGAATGTTAATGTTCACCTGAATACAGAGGTTACAGGTATCGTTCGAGACGAGAAACGTCTGGTAGCTGGTGGACAGAGTTACCGCTACGACAAGGCGATCTTGGATCTGGGGTCGATCCCCACTGTCCCTCCTATACCGGGTTTGGATGGCCAAAATGAATTCGTCTTGGATACCAGCCTGGGGACTGCCAGAGTTTTTGAGCAGGCCATTTCCAAGTATGCCAGTGCAGCCATTGTGGGCGCCGGGGCAATTGGATTGGAAGTGGCTGCTGGCCTCCAGGGGAGGGGCTACCGTAACATTCATGTTCTGGATCTCCTAGATAATGTCTTGCCGACATGCCTGGATAAGGATATGGCGACAATCGCGGAACGAAGAATAAGGGACAAAGGGATAGAGTTGATGTTGTCGGCCAGAATCGGGGGGATAAAAAGTGGCAATGGCAAAAAGATCGTATCTCTTCAGGACGGCGAGCTGGAGGTAGACCTTGTCTTGTTCGCCGCTGGTTCTAAGCCCGATGTGGAGCTGGCAAAAAGAGCAGGCATTGAGATAGGCCAATCAGGGGCGATCGCTGTAAACGAATATCTCCAAACCAGTGACCCAGATATTTATGCTATCGGGGACTGTATGGAGAACTGGGATAGAATCACGGGTCGCAAAAGAATCTATCAGACAGCGACCTCTGGGGCTACAACCGGAAGAATTGCAGCTACCAACCTGGTTCTGGGCAATATTCTTCCTCACCAAGGCACAGTAATGACCTTCATTACCGAAATCTTTGGCTATGAAGTGGGTACAGCAGGCTTCACCGAAACTTACGCTCGGGAGCAAGGGTTAGATGTGGTCGGTAATTTGATGAGGACTGCCACTCGACGGCGCTCATATGGGGGCAAACCAATACATATCAAGCTTGTTGGCGACACCAAGACTCAAAGCTTGGTTGGGGTCCAAATTATTTCAGAAGAGATGGTGGCCGGGAAGATTGATAGACTTGCTCTGGCCATAGCGGAGAAAATCCCGGTTCAGCAACTGGCGTTGATTGATACATGTTATTCTCCCACGGTGGGCTCGGCGTATGAGTCAACAGTAATGGCGATAGACCAACTAATGGCAAAGCTTATCTCACATCAAGGATAAGAGTGCATCACCGTTCCGCACTGGAGCTTAGCAAAGTTCTGTTTGAACTCACCGTAGATTGCCATTTCTGCTTCGAATCCAGTGCAGTGCCCGGTATATACCTTCTCCACCGCTAAGTCCTTCAAGGCTTTTGCTGTTTTCCTGACTCTGTCCTGGCTGGCATCTACCAGATGGAACCCACCTATCACGGCTTTGACTTTTTCTATCTGGCTTATTCTCATGCATTGCCTGACTATGTTCACTATCCCGGCGTGGGAACACCCTGATATCACGAAAAGTCCCTTATCTTTGACATTTACTGCCAAGGAGATGTCGTCCAAAATTTGATCCTCTACGACCTCTCCTTGCATGACGGTGCGTGCAGCTAGGGTAACCGTCTTTTCGAAATCGGTTACCCTCTCCACCTCGCCGCTCCAGAGCACTCCAGGCATCAGTTCAAACGGCTTGGCCACCAGAGTGAGATATCCACCGTATTTCCTCACGTTCTCTTCGCTATTCTCCTTGATCATCCCAACTTCGCTCAGTAGCCAGTATCCGGGGTCAGGTATATCCATAATGAAGTGGGGTCTGAATAAGCCAGGGTGGGCTAGCACAGGCACATCTTCCTTTCCTATTTGCTTCAGCATTCCTACCAGACCACCGGTATGGTCGAAATGGCAGTGAGAAATGGCTATCATGTCTATTGTATTGGGTTCGATTCCCAATAGCTTCATGTTGTGGATGATAGGTTCGGAGGACTGGCCTGTGTCGAACAGGATTCTCTTGGTGGTATCTCCCAGCGTGACATCTATCAGGAAGGATACGCCGTGTTGCCCCCAGAAGCTGGTGCCGTAGCCAGCGTAGTCTTCCAGCAGAGTGGTAACTACCAATTTGTCTATCTCTTCTATCTTCGTCACAAAATCTCTCCTACTGTCAATTCTCTGTGAGTTCTGATAAGCGCTCTGGCCCTGTCTGCAACTGAGTGTGCTTGTTCTTGGCCAGGGCTTTGGTCATTGCCTTGCCAGCTTAGAGTAGTATATAGAAGGAGTGAGGCAGGGTCAATGGCTGGGCATTGTTGACTAAAATACCTTCTCTGTGTATATTGGCTAAGTTGCGTGAGGCCTGAATGAAAGTTTCAGGTATCAAGATTATCGGCGATTTATGAACGTTGGTGTTTGCCGAATAGAACTCCATCTTCCTGAGAATGAGTCCCTTAAGGGTAAACGGCAGATAGTCAAGTCTATTATTGCCCGGCTGCAAAACAGGTATAACGTTTCTGTGGCTGAGGTTGATAATCAGGAGTTGTGGCAGATAGCAACTCTGGGTATCGCTTGCGTCAGCAACCACAGAAGGCATGCTGATGAGACTTTGTCTAGTGTGGTGAAGTTCATCGTTCAGAGTTATCCTAATCTAGAAATAGTGAACTCGGAAATAGAGATTTACCCAGCTCTTTAAAGGGTTAATGGAGGCTGCTGCTTTCCTTCATCACCTTGTCACTTCGCCTGACTATAGGCAGCAGATGGTTCACACGCAGCATATTCCTGCGCAGGATGCTATTCTTGGCCAGCTAGATAGGCGTCTTCATCCTGCCCTTGAGACACGCCTGAAATCCTTGGGCATATCGGCTCTCTATTGTCACCAGTCAGAGGCTTTGAATGCTATTTTTGCTGGCAGGAATGTCATCGTGGCTACGCCCAGTGCCAGTGGCAAGACATTGTGTTATCACCTGGCAACGCTCGAAGCAATGCTAAATGACAAAGACAGCCGGGCTGTGTATATCTTTCCGACCAAAGCCTTGGCTCAAGACCAACTGCGCAGCCTGAAAGAACTTGCTTATCCAGCATTTCTTTCTGCGGGTGCGGCAGCAACTTTTGATGGTGATACGCCGCAGGCTGACAGGGTGGGCATAAAGAAACAGGCCAGGGTGGTGCTGACCAACCCTGATATGCTCCACCTTGGTATTTTGCCCAACCACCAGTCCTGGGCCAGGTTATTCCGCCACTTGAAGTATGTGGTGATAGATGAAGCTCATGTTTATCGGGGCGTCTTTGGGTCTCATATGGCTAACGTGCTGCGGAGGTTACGGCGAATCTGTGCTTGTTATGACTCCGCCCCTCAGTTTATCTGCTGCTCGGCGACTATTGCCAATCCCAAGGAGCATGCTGAAAATCTGGTTGGCTTGCCTTTTGAGGCTATCACTCAAGATGGCTCACCACACGGCGAGAAGTATTTCGGCTTCTGGAATCCGCCAATCATTGATGGGGCCAAGAGCACTCGGCGCAGCTCCAATACTGAGGCTACTTTCCTTCTCACCCAGCTAATCCAGAACTATATTCGCAGCCTCGTCTTTGTCCGAAGCCGTAAGCTGGCCGAGCTTATTTATCTTTATACCCGAGGGCAGTTATCTTCATCATTAGCCGACAAGATCAGCCCCTACCGAGCGGGCTACCTTCCTGATGAAAGGCGGCGAATCGAGCGGCAGTTTTTTGAAGGCGAACTCTTTGGCTTGGTGGCTACGACCGCTCTGGAGTTGGGCATAGATATTGGTGATCTGGAGGCTACGGTGCTCACTGGCTACCCAGGAAGCATTGCCAGCGCCTGGCAGCAGGCAGGGCGCAGCGGCAGAAGCACAGGCAGCTCATTGAGCTTTCTGGTTGCTCAAGATAATCCGCTTGACCAATATCTAATGCGTAACCCTGATTTCTTCTTTGCTAAGAACTTCGACAATGCCTTAATTAATCCTGCTAACCCTTATGTCTTGAAACCTCACCTTCTTTGTGCCGGCTGGGAGAAACCTCTGGATGATAAGGACAGGGAATTCTTTGATAGCAATGTGGACGCCGCGTTAGCTGAACTAGACCAAGAGGGCAAACTAAGGAAACGCCAGGGGAGATGGTATCTTTCTCCTGCTATTACATATCCGGCCCAAGACGTGAGTATAAGGGCAATGTCAGGGCAATATGCCGTCATCGATGTATCCCAAGGTTGTTTATTGGAGACGGTGGAGGCCAGTGTTGCCTTCTTCCAGATACACCCTGGGGCAGTATATCTTCACCAGGGCGAATCTTATCTGGTAAGTGGGCTTGATTTGGTTAAGCAGACTGCCTTGGTAGAGCCGACCTCTGTTGGTTACTACACCCAGACTAAGGAAATCACCGATATCGGGGTGGTGAGGGTAGCTGATGAAAAGGATTGCCGAGGGGTGAGGGTCTATTTTGGAGATGTTGATGTTACCACCACGGTGATTGGGTTTAAGAAGAAAAGGCAGTTCACTGAGGAAGTTATCGGAGAGGAACCGCTTGATTTGCCACCTCTGAACTTCCCCACCAAGGCCTTGTGGTTTGACTTGCCCCGAAAGGCAACTGACAGGATAGCTGATGCTGGGCTTGATTTTTATGGTGGTTTGCATGCTTGTGAGCATGCCGCCATTGGCATACTTCCCTTATTTGCCCTCTGTGACCGAAATGACATTGGCGGGGTTTCCACTCCGCTTCACCCTGACACTGGGAAGGCGCAGGTTTTTGTCTATGATGCCTACCCTGGAGGCATTGGAATTGCCGAAAAGGGATTTGAGATAGTGGAACAGCTCTGGGAAGCCACCTGGAAGTTGGTTAAGGAATGTCCCTGTGAGGATGGCTGTCCCAGTTGTATACAGTCACCAAAGTGCGGCAACAATAACCAGCCTCTGGATAAGAAGGCCGCGGTGATATTGCTTGAGGAGCTAGCTACCTAAAGGATTTCTTCCATAGACTCTTCTGGAGTTCGTTGCAAGGGGGGTGGAATGGTCGGGGGGCTTATCGTGTTTTGTCGTTCTTACCAGGAAGCTTAGCAAATGGGTCTGCCTGGTGAAGAACCGAGGCAGACCCAGGATTGAGGCTTTCAGTTTGGCCGTGAGTCTATGCTTGTGTGCGTGCTCCCCAGAAAGTCTGGACTATCTCGTCCGAGGGCTTAGCCGTGGCCATGCTGACTATGACATAGACGATAACAGAACTGACTATGGCCACAAAGGATTGATGCATGCCTCCTATTTGTAGTTGCGGCAGCACTGTGCTCCCGAGGGCATATATTATCATTCCCCAGCATATTGAGGCTATGGCACCCCATTGATTGCCTCTCTTCCAGAGAAGGCCCAGAAGTATTGGACCAAACGTAGCAGCCTCCAGCCCCCCGATGGCAAAGATAATTATCCACTGTATCAACGCGGGTTGCTGCAGGGCCAAACCTATCGCCACCGCTATGCAACCTGCCATTGTCCATCTCGATGCGGTCTTGAGGCCTCTATCTGATACATCTGGTTTGAGTTCTTGCAACAGGTTCTTGGCGATACTTGAGGTTATGATTATGGCCATTGCTGCAACGGTCGTCTGGATTCCGGCCACAATACCGGCGAGGACTATTCCTCCCAGTGCGCCTGGCATCACATGCATTGCTAGCCAGGGACCAGCTTCATCAGCTACTTCAAGGCCGGGATTTATTGAACGACCTATTGTTCCTGACAGACACAGGAGAAGTGTCCACAGTAAAACGAATATACCTCCCATCCATATGCCCCTCTTAAGGGCTCTGGTATTCCTGTATGTCAGAGCTCCAAGCATGGCATGTGGCATTCCGACGATAAAGTAGCCAATCAAACAAGCTATGGAGAATGAGAACAGGCCGCTAAACACGCCCCCCATGGTCGGCGACAACAAAGTCACATCCTCTGCAGCCAGGATTTCGGTTGAGGCCTGAAACCCTCCGGCGTATTGTACCGTGCCTATAAACAGTATTATGCATCCAACGGTCATCACAATACCTTGAATGAGTATTGCGATGGAAGTTCCACGCATACCTCCCAGAACGCAGTAAATCAATACGACCACGGAGCCGAGGGCGAGGGCACCGAAATAGCCTATTCCGGTCATTTGAGTGATAACCCTTGCTGCTCCCACGAATTGGGTTGCCATGTATGGCAGCAGGAATACGGTCACCAGGATTGCCAGTATCACTATTACTGCCTTGTTTTGATATCTGGCTTTAAACATATCCAGATAAGTGCTGGCGTTTACTCTCCTGGCTACCATGCCAACCATTATCCCTATTGGGGCAAGCAATAGCAGGTTCATGAAAGTCTGCATGTTATTTATGAATACCCAGGAGTAGCCGTAGGCATAGCACATCCCTGGCCCAGCAACAAATGTGCCTGCACTGGCAAGCCCGCCGGCGATGAGTAGAGCCACCACCACACCACCCAGTCCCCTGCCTGCAGCGTAGAATTCCTCTTCGTATTTCGCGATGGGGACTTTCTCTACAATCTTATATGACCATACGCCTATCGCCAGCAGAACTGCTGTATATATTGCGAAAGCAACAGTTGCCCAATTCATTGTTTCCCTCCTTTCCCTCTTCTCTCCTCGTCTGTTAGAGGCAAATCAGGGATGAGTTTTTCTGCCACGAATATCAGCGCTAATACGAACACAACGGGCACCACTATATTGCCAATTGCTACCCAGCGAGGTAGTCCCCATATATAGGGTTTTGTGCCCATGGTATAGGACAGCCCCATCAGAAATGCCAGGAAGACAGAGTAGAAAATCCACGAGATGGCCCAGAGCCTTCGCGATACTTTTACTCTTGGATCCTCAATGAATTTCATTTCCATACCTCCTTAAATACCCGCAGGAAATTCTTGCCCAATATGAGCTCAATGTCCTCGTTGCTATATCCTCGCTTCATAAGTGCCTCGGTCACATTGGGGACTTCTTCATCGCCGTAAAGATCTTTCACCGGTGCGACGTTGGGCAACTTTGCCAGCGCTTCTGCATCGAGATATTTTAGAACATAGTCGCAGAAGTCGAACCCTAGTCCAACGTTCTTTATTCCTCCCAATTCCACTATGTGATCAAGGTGGTTCAACAGGTGTTCGAGGTCTGGATTCTTGTCGTCCACAAAAATACTGGCAGAGTTCATACCGATTACACCGCCGTTATTTATCACCGCCTTAATCTGGTCATCGGTAAGGCATCTTGGATGATTTTGCAACGCCCTGCAGTTGGAATGAGAGGCAACTACTGGAGCTCTTGTGAATTCCATAGTATCCCAGAATCCGGGGTCATTAAGATGAGAAACATCGATTACAATGCCCAGATCATTTGCCTCCTCGATTACCTTTACACCGAAATCGGTGATTCCTCCTGGCTTGCCTTCTTTCCGTGGAAAGAAATGGGCCCCATCTGCGACATAATTTCTCAAAACGTGGGTTAATGTCAGCATCCGCAAACCAAGGATGTAAAATATGCGCAGAAGCTCAATATCGTTGCCCAGTGGTTCAGCGCCCTCCATCCCAAGTATTAGTCCTATCTTTCCATCCTTGTTAGCCTTCTCAATGTCCTCGAATTTGGTGACTTGAGTGATACTCGGCGATTCGTCAATTTCCTTATGCAGTGCGGCAGCGATATCTACCCCATCCCTTAAGGCAAGTTCCGGAACGTGGGTAGACTCGATGTAGATTACTGTTACCCGTATGTCTATTCCGCCCTTTCGCATCACCGGAACCCAGTCCTCTTCTATAACGCCTTTTCTACCTTGCTTGCGCTTGGGGGTCACGTCACACAACATATCGGAATGGGCGTCCACCAATATGGAGCGTTCATGTAGCTCTTTTGCGTCCTTAGCCGTTCTTTGTTCCATTACCTCATATGTACCTCCTGCTTGTTGGTGTCTCATGGCTCTTCGCTCTTAGGAAGATTCTTGTATAGGCACCTCCTTCTTCAATTCATTTGCCACTCCACCTGATAGCCTTACCACTTGTCTTTCTGTTCGATTTTCACCTCCTCTAGAGATTTCGCGGGCGAAGCCTGTGTATCATAATCGGGGTAGGTTCATCGTCACGGCTGTTAAGAAGATACCGGTTGAATTCCTTTCTCAAGACTATCTCGTAGAACTATGCATCTCTCTTCAGTGAATGTCAATACCTGCTGAGCTCTACAGCCAGAGCCTCATCAACATGAAAGGCCTGATCCGGGTCAGGCCTGGCGTAGAACCTTTAGAATACGTATTGATAAGGACGGTGGCGAATTCGCTCAACAGTTAGGGTGACACTTGCGCTGGACAGCAACGTACCTTTGGGGAGACTGTGTCTCGGGATATCTCCTGGCAGTAATCTAAGTTCTTCTGATGACTCTTCCTGGTCTTTCCTCGGTGAATTCGTTTCCACTCAAGACTATTGCACCATTCACTATTACATATTCAATGCCGCTGGGCTTTACCCGGGGATCCTGATAGGTAGCCCTGTCAATTATGGTCTTCGGGTCAAATATGGTTACATCTGCATCAAAACCCTCTCTCAATAAACCTTTGGTCTTAAGATTAAACCTCTGAGCTGGTAAGGAAGTCATCTTTCTTATTGCCTCTTCCATAGTTATTAGGCCCTTCTCCCTCACGTATCTACCTAAGACCTTGGGGTAAGTGCCAAAACCTCTAGGGTGGGGTTTGCCAGTGTGAGTATGAGGCACAGCGTCGGTTATGACAGCAACTCCGGGATCACAGACTATCCTTTCTACATCTGCTTCATCCAATAGGAAAATAACCATCATACATTTAGCTCCTTCGTCTGCAGCTAGGTCAAACAGCGCTTCGTAAGGGTCTTTGCTTAACTCTTGGGAGATCTCCAGCAGGCTTTTACCTTCATATTCGGGATGCTGCGAGGTAGCAGAAATCAGGATACTTTGCCAACCCTCAACTCCTTTTACAAAGTTCTGCCAATCAGTTCTCTCTTCTATATATTTTCTAATCTCTCTCCGAGTTTCCCGGTCTTTAAGTCTTTCGACAAGTCTTTGTTCACCGCCAGCATAAACCCAGGGTGGGAAGAGAGCGGTCAGAGTAGCGCTGCCAGCAGTATAAGGATAAGCGTCCGCAGTGACATCAACACCATCGGCTCTGCTCCTCTTGATCCTGGCCAAGGTTTCTATGCTCTTACCCCAGTTTGCTTTATTTGAAATCTTGTGGTGCGATATTTGGACAGGCACGTTTGCGTCGCGGGCTATTCTTAGGGCTTCCTCTATGGCCTCTGGCTCTAGGTCTCCTTCGTCTCTCATATGCGTAGCATATAGGCCTCCATATCGGCTTACCACTTTGGATAGTTCAACCAGTTCTTCGGTTTCGGAATATGCTCCTGGTGGATAAATCAGCCCGGTAGACATGCCAAAAGCTCCCTCCTCCATGCTTTGGGCTAGTAAGTTCTTCATTTCTGCAAGCTCTCCCGCTGTAGGCCTCCTGCTGTCGAAACCCATGACAGCAATTCTTAGGGCACCGTGTCCTACTAAGCTGGCCACATTCATACCTGTTGGAATTTGTTCTAGCCTGTCCAGGAACTCAGCGAAGGAGCGCCATTTGGTAAAATCGAGTTGCATTTGAATTTCTGCTGTATACTGGTTCAGAAAGGGAATTGTTTCCCTGTTTACTGGAGCAACGCTGACTCCGCAGTTTCCGTTGACTACTGTGGTCACGCCTTGCTGGAGTTTTGCCTTATTAAGTGGATCTTCAAAGAATACAACATCGTCATGACTATGGATAGCAATGAATCCTGGAGCGACAACTAATCCTGCTGCATCAATAGTTCTATCTGCTGTTTCTTCAGCGATTTCCCCGATTTTTTCGATTTTCCCTCTCTTTATTCCTAAGTCTTGTCCAAGCCAGGGGTTCCCACAACCATCCACAATTCTCCCGTTCTTGATGACTAGATCGAATGACACGATGGCACCTCCATTTTTGTTTCTTACTTCTGATTCTAGATTAGGAGCAAGCAACCGTCAACAGGTCCACACTTTGGCTGTCCTTCTTAGACAGCCTGGGGATGTTTGCCAGAGGATTGCACCCTGGGGTTGTGCCATAAATGTTCGTAATGCCGCTGTCATAGCCCCCTTTCATAGCCTGTGTATGTGTGACTAACCTATCTGAGCTATAGCACTTATTACCTACCTTGAGGGGATACTTACCTTAAGTCATATTAAATAATGTAGCCTATTAGGGCATGATTTCCCCGTGGAGGTGAGCCAGAAATGACGCGAAGCATAAGCAACATAGTGAAAGAAATAGAACCTTCGGCGACTCTTCCTTTAAAGGAGGAGGTGAATTCCCTAGAAAAGGAGTATGGTCTCAAAATCATCGATCTTACTGCTGGCCAGCCAGATACTGGCCCCACTGAAGATGTTTTGAAGGCGCTTTTAGATGGCGGCAGGCTCCATAAGTATGGGCCAGTGCAAGGTGACTCTGAACTTAGAGAAATATTGTCGGGAGTAATAGACGAGGAAATTGGCGTGAGGTATAACCCCCAGGATATCGCAATTACTGTGGGTGCGAAGGGAGGCATAGATATATTGATGAGGGTCTTGCTTAATCCTGCGGAAGCTGTAGGTATTATGACGCCATTCTGGGTTACTTATCCTGAATCTGTAAAAATAGCCCAAGGCATTCCCTGTTGTGTCGAGCCAGATGAGAAATTGAGACCAGATGTGGAGACCCTGTGGAGAGAAGTAGAAGCCAAGAACATAAAAGTGCTGCTCTATAGCTCGCCATGTAATCCCTCAGGCGTTGTTTATACCAGGCAGGAGCTAGAGGAAATAGCCAAACTTGTAAAAGAGAAAGATATCTGGGTCATATGTGATGAAATCTACGGGAAATTTGTTTTCGATGGTAGGAAGCATGAAAGCATATTGTCAATCGAAGGTATGAGAGACAATGCTATATTGATTGATGGTCCATCCAAGAGATTTGGTGTTCCTGGTTGGAGAGTGGGATATCTTGCCGGCCCTCCAGAAGTTGTTAAAGCATTTACAAAACTGCAGGGCCACATCAATTCTGGGGCTTCAAGGCCGGCTCAATATGCTATGCGAGTTGCTTACACCAGCCGAAAAGCTAGAGGAGCCACTGAAGAAATGAGAGAAAGATACCAGAGAAATAGGGACGTTTTCGTAAAAGGCGTGAATGACATCGATGGTATTAGTTGTATCAATCCAGAAGGCGCCTTTTATGCCTTCCCCAATATTGAGGAATTTTATGGGCGCAAGTATGAATTTGGCGGCAAAGAATATAGCATAGGTGATTCTGTAGGTTTTCGAAATTTCTTAGTGAGGAAGGCACAGGTGGCCGGAGTAGAAGGAACACCTTTCGGGATGAATGGCTACATTAGGTTTTCGTTGGCAACCAAGGAAGAAGATTGTGCGAACGCGTTAGCTAACACTAAACATGCTATAGAAGGGCTACATTAGTCTCTGCAATATTTGAAGTTTGTGTTCTTTTGCCTGCAGGATGAATCACCATTAACTTGACTTAGCTTTAAGTCAATCCACGTCTCCCCTTCATATCCTTACTGGGAGTCCCTTTTCTCTAAGGTAGCTTTTGGCCTCCGATATGGATATTTCCCTGAAGTGAAAAATGGATGCAGCCAAAACTGCTGATGCTTTACCTATTGTTATGGCTTCGTAAAGGTGCTCTAACTTTCCGGCTCCACCAGAAGCAATGACCGGAATGGTAACCGTTTCAGCTACGGCTTTGGTCATCTCTATATCGTAGCCATCTTTAGTGCCATCAGCGTCCTTGCTGGTAAGCAGAATCTCACCTGCGCCTAGTTTCTCCACTCTCTTTGCCCATGGAACAATGTCTATTCCTGTGGGCTCGCTACCACCTTTGACTACTACCTCTAATCTGGGAAGGCCACTGTTAGATGCGTTTTTCCGTCCATCAATGGCAACCACTAACCTGTCTTTGCCAAACTCTGCTGAGGCTTTCTTTATGAATTCAGGGTTTCTTACAGCAGCGGTATTTATGGAAACCTTATCTACACCAAGGTCGAGCAGGGTTTTCATATCTTCAATATTCCTAATCCCACCGCCTGTGGCAAAGGGAATGGTAACCTTTTCTGCCACTTTCTTGACCCAGTCCAACCTTGTTCCTCTGTTCTCTACAGTGGCAGCGATATCAAGGAAAACAAGTTCATCGGCACCCTCGTGGCAATATGCCTCTGCCGCTTCTACCGGATCTCGGGCATCGGTAAGGTCTTCGAACTTTATCCCTTTGACCACTCGGCCGCCTTTTACATCGAGGCAAGGTATGATTCTTATCTCTTCCATCTGACTAAGTGTTCATAATTAGCGGTGTACAGCGACTGCCTTCCCCTCTATAGGATATTGTGCTATTCTTTCTGCCGCTTATTTTATCAGAAAAGTCGTGCCCATTGGCATATGCTGCATGTTAGTAGGTCAGCGATGGTAACTAGGATGAGGTAGAGGAATAGTGACTGTTGATGGATAGGTAGTTTTGCTATAATAGATTTGCTATTGAGGTGGAAAGAGAATGTTTATAGAGAGTCCAAGGTACACAGAGCGCTTCGGTTCGGTCAGAATAAATCATGTACAGAGGGTGGTGGCTTTGGATTCGGGTGTGAAGACCGATTTGCCTTCCCATGGTGCTGTGGGCGTAATTAAGATAGACGAAGAGACGCTCAGTCGCTTTGAGAACAAGATGGCCATCGTCATTCCGGTCAAAGATGAGAAGCTTAAGTTATTTGAGGGGGTGGTCAGCGGGATACCACATGATTGCCTGGTAATAGTAGTCTCCAATAGTAGCATTGGGAAGATTGATAGATTCAAGATGGAGGGGGATGCCCTACACCAGCTTTGCCGTTTTACCAGTCGTGAGGCTTTGATTATTCATCAGAAAGACCCTGCTATTGCCGAAGCTGCTATGGAAGCTGGCTATAATGAGCTTTTGGGAGAGGATGAACTGGTGCGTGACGGTAAGAGTGAGGCTATGATAATAGGCATGCTCATGGCTAAGGTAGCAGAGAAAGAGTATGTCGGATTTATTGATGCCGACAACTATTTCCCCGGGGCGGTGTTCGAGTATGTGAGAAACTATGCTGCCGGCTTCAGTCTGGCTCAATCCCCTTATAGCATGGTTAGGATACTATGGCACTATAAGCCCAAGATCTCCGGTGGGATGTACTTTAGGAAGTGGGGGAGGGTATCAGAGATTACCAACAGGCATCTAAATGCCCTTATCTCTGTCAAAACAGGGTTTGAAACCGATGTGGTGAAGACAGGCAACGCTGGCGAGCATGCCATGAGCATGAGCCTAGCGCAGGTTTTGCCTTATGCCTCGGGGTATGCCATAGAGCCGCAGGAGTTAGTATCTATCTTCGAAGGTTTTAGCGGTATCTTGCCCACGAGGGAGCGCAAGATAATGGAAGCAGGCATAGATATATTCCAGATCGAGACCAGGAACCCCCATCTGCATGAGGAGAAGGGTACTGAGCATATTCAGGAGATGCTGTTATTGGCGCTGGGTAGCATTTATGGCTCGCCTCTTGCTAATGATGAGGCAAAGCAGTCAATTTTGACAGAGTTAATTCAGCAAGGAGCGCTTAAAGAAAGTGAGGAACCTCCTCCTATTCATGTCAACCCTCCGGTCAAAAGCGTTGACATCGGCAAGTTCATAAGTGCCATAGGTGATACTTTTGATGAGTACCGCGTGTTGCATGAGGACTCTTAGTATTAGTAGAGCTTCAGTTTATTGATTAAGAAAGTGCTCTATTTTGTCTCTCTCAGCCCTGTTAAGCAATCCCGCCTCGTAGGCTAGTGCATCCAGAAAGAATTGCACGTTTTGAGGCACTTGCCAGAGTCGGTTTTCTACATACCGATAGCCGTATCGTGAGGAACTGCCCAATTTCTCAGTGGTAATTCTATCGCTAGAGTAACCAAATCTTTCCACTTTATCTTCATCAAAGCCATTTTTTCTGGCTATTCCATCCAATACACCGTGGACGCCCGTGCCATGTTGAGCAGCAGTCTTGGTCCTGTTGGCATATTCAGGGCGGATGCCCATCGCTTGAGCAAGCTCGCGATGCGGATGTTTTCCCAGATGGTCATTTCCAGAGGTCACTTTCAATTCGGGCGCTACACTCATGGCTAAATTTACTACTTCGGGATCGATATAGGGGAACATCATATCGACGCCATGGGCTCGAGCTATTTTATTCTCGCGGTCTAAGGTCTCGATGTCACCTCTAATAAGGTCATCCCACATCCTCTTGGAAAGCTCTTGACGGCCCTCTTGGTTTAGAACCTCAGGGTACCAGGCGTAACCTCCCCATAGTTCATCAGGTCCCTGGCCGGAAAAAATGACTTCAATACCATCTTGACTGGCTGTATTCATTGCGGCATAGATGCCAATGCCAGCTTCGATCTGGACGAAGTCCCGTTCCTCAATTGTCTGGATGACTTTGGGGATATACCTCTCAACTTCACCAACGCTCAATACCTTAATTCTATGCGCTATGCCTATTTCCTGTGAGAACTCCCGAGCAGTTTTTATGTCCTCAGACTCAGGGAAACCAGCAGTATAAGCAATCACCTCTATCCCGGCGCTGAGAGCCAGATCGTGCAGTATTTTGGCTATCAGGCAGCTGTCTATGCCACCTGACAGCAATACTGCCACCTTATCCACGTTGCGTAGCCTCTTTTTCACTGCTGAGCAAATCGCCTCCTGATAGCAATCCACAGCCTCACTCATATCTTTTATTTTGACCTTTCCCTTCCTTATGGGCAAGGCTTCCTTTAGCTCAACTCCTTCTCGGTCAAATATGGCTAGTGTTCCAGCCCGTATGGGCATGACATTGTCCATACCTAACTGCCACAGTGCTTTTTTATTAGAGGCGAATGCTAGGAGCCCATTGGCCTGGCTGAAATAAAGTGGCTTTGTGCCTAGGGTATCCCTTGCCACCACCATTTGGTCGGTACTGCCAACTGCCAAGGCGTAGTCGCCGTCCACCACCTCTAGAGCTCCTCTTACTTTCTCTTCAAGGTTGCCGGGCAGTTCGCCCATTAAGTAAACCAGTGACTCCGCACTGACTTGGTTTATCAGGCTATGCCTTTGCTCAAGCTTGGATGCTATTTCCTGGGCGTTATAGAGCTCGCCATCATATATCAATACCAAATTGCTGTCAGGGTCTATATGAGGTTGCTCAATAGGCTTTCTTTCAATAGGGAACGACAGTTCAGCTAAAGCTTTGTTGCTATGAGCATCCCTAACTACGGAGCTAACTAACGGTGGGAATCTGTGGTCTGCTGGATCAATCTTGGCAATAGCTTGTGGGCGGAGGTTTTCCAGCACAATGGCCAGACTATCTCCCGCATCACTGTCCTTGCTGGCAACTCCTGCTATTTCGCTCATGGTTTTGCCTCATGCCTGAATGGTATCACAAATCTACCGAAGCAGCAAACGAGGCCCACAAGCAGATTGACGTGCACACTCAATGTAAAGTAAATTAGAGTAGCGATGAAAGCAGTTATCCTGGCTGGGGGAGAGGCAACCAGGTTACGTCCACTTACATGCAATATAGCTAAGACTATGGTGCCTGTGTTGAACCATGCATTACTTGAGCATGTTTTCGGCTATCTTAGGAAGCATAACGTTACTGATGTGATTGTTGCTTTAGGTCGACGGAGTGATCAAATCCAAAACCATTTCGGCGATGGCAGCGGCTTTGACATAAAGATAGTCTATTCAGTAGAAGATTTCCCTATGGGGACAGCAGGAGCGGTGAAGAATGCTGAGAAGCTTTTGGACAGCCCCTTCATTGTCTTCAACGGGGATGTTTTCACCGACATTGACTTGACTGCGATGATGAACTTGCACCGAGAAAAGAAAGCCAGTGTCAGCATAGCCCTGACTCCGGTAGAGAATCCTACCATTTATGGAGTAGTGGAGACCAGTGAAGAGGGCAGAGTAAAGCGGTTTATAGAAAAGCCAAGCTGGGATAAGGTAACTACAAACATGATTAACGCCGGTATTTACATCTTGGAGCCCAGCATCTTGAGTTACGTCGCTCCTGGGGCCTTTTCCATGTTTGAGCGTGATGTCTTTCCTCCACTTCTGGAAAAGGGAGAGGTTATGTTCAGCTACTCCTCTGACGCTTACTGGATTGACATAGGTTCTCCAGAAAAGTACTTAAGGCTAAACCATGCTTTGCTCCACCGCCATATCGGCGATGCTGGTGTGAGATTTGAGGGTGAAAGTGCCGTTAATCCCGCAGCTCAGATTGAAGGACCGGTGGTAATCGGCGAAGGCTCTTTTGTGGGCAAGAATTCTATGATAAAGGGACCGGCTGTGGTGGGAGCAGGATGCTGGGTGGAAGAACGTGCTTTCATAGAAGGATCGGTATTATGGCAAAACTGCAGGATTGGCAAAGAAGCCAGGCTTAGAAACTGTGTCGTTGCCTCTAATTGTCGCATTGAGGATGAAACTGAAGTACTGGATAATTGTGTTTTGGGGGATAGTGTTAGAATCGGGAAGGGCAATAAGCTAGCTAAAGGCATTAGGATATGGCCGGACAAAGCTATTGAGCCAAACGCCATTTCATTCTAATCTGACTTGAAGTGAAGCAAATAATATTCACTGACTTGGACGGGACCCTCCTTGACCCAGTGACTTATTCCTACGAGGAATCACTCCCTGGAATAAATAGGCTTAAGCAAAGAGGCTTGCCTGTGGTATTCTGCTCGGCGAAGACCAGGACAGAGCAGGAACTATATCGGACTAATATGGGGGTTTTCCATCCTTTTGTAACGGAAAACGGAGGAGCTATTTTTATGCCGCAGAGTTATTTCCCTTTCCCGTTTGACTATCATAAGAAGGTGGGCAATTTGTTGGCCATTGAGCTGGGCAGTCCGTATAAGGAGATTAGGCGATTACTAAACGAGGTCAGGGCAAAAGGTGGTTTCCATTTTAGGGGCTTTGGTGATATGAGTGCGGGTGAGGTAGCTCAGCTGACTGGCCTAGGGATAGAATTGGCTAGGTTGGCTAAACAAAGAGAATACAGTGAGACGGTGAAGTTTGCTGTCTCGGGTGGTGAGCTGGACAAAGCATTGGAAAAGATTAGAGGAGTTGGACTCAATTGGACTCATGGCGGACGGTTCTATGAGATCATGGGAGCTAATGACAAGGGCAAGGCTGTTAATATCCTAGTCGATTTATATCGCCAGATGTGGGGAGAGATAGAGACTATTGGGCTCGGCGATAGCCTTAATGATCTGCCTATGCTCTCCGTTGTAGATCTACCTGTTTTGGTGCAAAAGAGAGATGGCAATTGGGAAAAGATAGACTTGCCTCGCTTGCGCCGAGTTCAAGGGGTTGGCCCTGAAGGCTGGAGCAGGGCAATCGGGGAGTTGATTGAAAGTTGCTTGATTCAAGAGCAATCTTTGTCTTCAAGAGGTAAACATGGGACTTGAGCTTATGCTTACGCGAAGCAAAAAGAACCCTATCTTGGGTTGTTCCAATCCAATGGTCTACATGAACTTTTGCAGGTACTGTGGGGAATATGTCCACCACGATAAAGCTATGTTAACATACATTGGTTCAGAAAGTCGGAGGAGTTGACTATCTTAAGGAGATTGTAAAGCTACTCTTTTCCAAACTCCTTGAACCGATATCCTATTCCCCGTTCCCCCAAGATATATTTGGGGTGCTTGGGATCCTCCTCGATCTTCCGGCGTAGATAGGTAATGTAGAGCCATAGATAATGGTCTTCGTCCCGGTACTCATAGCCCCAGACTCTTCCCAACAGATTTTCATGGGTGAGAACACGACCAGCATTGCTCACCAAATGGTACAAAAGTCGGTATTCAGTAGGCCTGAGGTGGACTTCTTCACCTCTTACAATGACCTTACGCTGACTGAAGTCGATAGAGAGATCATCGTCCACCCGTATTTGGGTCTTCGGTGCAGGGCTAGGCATCTCAACACGGCGCAGTACTGCTCTCACCCGTGAAACAAGCTCCTTGGGACTGAAAGGTTTGGTAATATAATCATCGGCTCCTAAGTCAAGGCCCTTTACCTTGTCTATTTCTTCACCTCTTACAGTGAGCATAATCACTGGCACAGTGGAAACTTGGCGGATTTCCCTCAAGGTCTCAAGACCGTCCATCTCTGGCATCATGACGTCGAGGATAACCAAATCAGGCAAGTCCTCGGTTAGCTTCTGTAACGCCTCGCAGCCGTTAGAGGCGCCAGAGACTTGATAGCCCTCTAAATCTAGATTCATGCCCACCGCTTCGATGATGCGTGGCTCATCGTCCACAACCAGAATCGTCTTGTCTTGTTGTCTTCTAGGTTCCGTCATATGCGACCTTAATTCCTTGGCATCTTCAATCTCTATTATTGTTCGCCTATAGGTAAACTGAAGGTGAAGAGAGAACCCTTTCCCGGTTCACTCTCTACCCAGATTCGCCCTCCATGAGCCTCGACGAGGCTCTTGCAAATGTAAAGCCCAAGTCCTGTACCCCGGGCTGGTCTGGCCGAGCTAGCCTCCACTCTATAAAAGCGATCGAAGACCCGGTTTTGGTCTCGTAACGGAATGCCGATTCCTTCATCAACAACTGTGACCAAGACCTCGTTCCCTGAGGTCTTGCCCTTGATGATAATTGCTCCACCTTGGGGCGAGAATTTTATGGCGTTTTCCACAAGATTTGTCAGCACCTCCACTATTCTTTCCGGGTCAGCAAGAATGGGAGGGAATTCAGGTGGAAAATCGACCTCCACCCTGTGAATTTCTGTTTGTTCTCCGAGCCTCTTCGCCACTTTATGCACTTCCTTGGGTAAATCTAATACGAGTCTATTTAAAACCAAACTCCCAGTCTCAAGCTGGGAGGTATAGAGGATTTTGGTCACTAGCTCACTGAGGCGGTCGCTTTCCTCCTCAATAGCCTGTAGTTTATCCATAACAGTCTGCTGACTCCACTCGGCATCAGTGCGTGCCAAGGTGCTGGCGTAGGCCTTAATAATGGAAATAGGAGTCTGGAGTTCATGAGAAACAGTGGCAAGCAGTGCCGACCTCATGTCCTCAACTTGGCGAAGGCGACTGATATCCCGAATGTTTACCACCGTGGTCAAAAGACTCCCGCTAGGCGAGTGTGCTGTAGAGTAATTCATGCCCACATCAACCTTTTGACCGTCCTTGATAGTGATGATCCCGTCGAGACTAGAGAAGCCATCGATACCTTTAGCAATGGGACACCTGGTTTGGCAAAGGTTTGTCCTCTGACTATCCCTTAGCTTTAAGATTTTGAAGCAATAACTTCCGATTGCCTCCTCCTTTTTCCAGCCGGTAAGCCTTTCCATACTGGCATTGAAGGAAAGTATGCGTCGTCTCGGGTCAATGGTCATGATTCCGTCGACGCTGTTTTCCAGAATCGACTCAACCTTGTGTCGTTCTTGGGCAAGCTGGGATGCCAGGCGAGCATTCTGTAGCGAGATGGCTACCTGGTCGGCAAAAGCGGACAGTATACGCTGATCACTGATGCCGAAGGACTCTGCCAAATGGGGGCGTAACACGCATATCAGCCCAATCATTTTTCCTGCGATCTGAAGTGGTAGGGCAATGATAGGATCTTGCACCTGGTCTGTTGTGGTTGGCGGAACATGAATG